>Ga0214542_1000187_pt1 | contig 96157 bp, 35 predicted proteins | sample CNSS1metaG_FD_160096 | JGI IMG/M metagenome (GOLD analysis project Ga0214542, IMG submission 160096) | Root nodule microbial communities from cowpea collected in UCLA plant growth center, Los Angeles, California, USA - CNSS1 | ecosystem: Host-associated > Plants > Roots > Nodule | place: USA... | reverse complement strand
CGCCTAGGCGAGCCTGACTCGCCTGAGTGAGAATTGCAGGTTTTGACACTGATTCACGCACGCACATTCTGCACTAGTAATCCAACACACTCCCAAAATATGCCCATCCAATTTGATCACATTGCAACACCAAAATAGCATACTTTAGACACATTGAAACCTATAACCCCGAAATTTCACAACAGCATAAATTTGAGTCCACCCAGGTTCGAACCCACACCATGCCAAAGTAATATCAACTTTAAACCATTAGGCCAACCTATGTTTCTTACTAACACATACAATTCCAACATTATCTCATACTGAGTGTGGCCCAACATATTATAAAAACTTTAATAACAAAATACACATAATTGGCATACTTAAGACTCGAACCCAAATCCTCACACACAATCAAAATACTCTCAACTATTTGAGCTAATACTTTTTCACGTCATATATAAAAGAAATTAATGTCATAAATGCACTAGCCTCCCGCATTTATTATTTAATTATTTATTTAATTAATTAAATTCACGGGTTTTACACTTCCCACAGAGAGTTCTCAAGTACTCAGACTTCTCTAACTTCTGTATATGATAATGAAAGCCTACCATCCTATTTATAGAAGCCTATTTAAGAATTAGGTTAAGAATATGAAAAGTTAAGTCACAACTGCCATAGATAATCGATTATCATAAGTGATAATCGATTATCACAGAAACTATTATGAAAATATTTTTCTCGATGTGATAATTTATTATCAATCAGGATAATCTATTATCAGCAAGTGATGTAAGATCCGCGGAATTTAATGAATTAAATAAATAACTAATTAATAAATGTGGGTAGTGGGAGCCTTTATGACATTAAATTTTGTTTTATATGATGTGTAAAAGTACTAGCTCAAGTGGTTGAGAGTACTTTATTGTATGAGAAGACTTGGGTTCAAGTCTTATGTATGTTATTTATTTGTTATTATATTTTTATATATGTGATCTTGTTGTGGAATGATATAATCCTTGAATTATATTCGTTAGTAAGAAACATGAATTGGTTGAATTGGTTGTGCACTTGCTTTGTGATTGAATGGTTGTGTGTTCAAGCCTTGGAGAACCTAAATTAAACTTTATTTTTTGCTAAACTTAGTTTTGGCTTGAATGTGAAGAGTTGAAGGAAACCCTAGAGGAATGGGCAACCTAGAAGTGGCTGAAAAACAGTCCATAATGCACTCATGAATGGCAATGAACACTAGTTTTAAATCATTTTCGTTTTTATGCCATTAAACCACATTAAGACCCAATTAAAAGGCCAATTAGTGGTAAGAGAGAGGGTTTAGGTGGTCTGCCATTGTGTTAGCAGAGGAGAGAATGAAATTTGAGAGTTGTAAGGTTTGAGTGAATCGTTGGACTGATTTGAGAAGAGTCAAGGAAGGTCATTGGAATCAAGGGAAACTTTTCAAGTGCCAAAGTTAACCTAAGGAATCCAGGTTAGGGGAGTTTTACCTGTTTTGTTGATATGTGTGATTAAATTACATGATGAATAGCTTGAATTGCATGACCAATCTTGAATTTTGTTCGAATTGTTAAGTTTCTGGAAAAATTCCAAAAACCGCCTCGTGGGCTATGCATGGCCACCAGGCGGCACGTCCTGTTCTTTGTATTTTTGGGTTCCAGCGAGGAACCGCCTGGCGGTAAGCTCCCGACCGCCAGGCGACATAAAGCTTTTCACCAATTTTCTGGGTTTTGGATGAAGGGCCTGGCGGTGACTGTTGTACTGTCAGGCGACGCGAGCGATTTTTATGATTTTGGGGTTCTGGGGTGTTTTTGATCGGAGGGAAATCCTGTGATAGTTTTTAAGTGATGATATAATGTTGTACTTCTATGAATTAAATATATTTGAGGGAAAAATTGAATGGAACAGTGGAAAGGTGACTTAGGGTTGGAAATTGGGGTTCTATTGTCCAAATGAAGAAAAATTAGGAGTTTAGCTGCATTGGAAAGAGTAAGTGGATACATTGGAATGGGAATCTTGTACTAGGGAACTGGAAAATCGATTGGAAATAGTGCTGTGTGCAGAGGTTAGGGGTCGCAGAACATGGAGGAAATTGGAGATTTCTGGAAACTGCAGGAACCGCTTGGCGGTACCGTGACTACCGCCAGGCGCCACACCAGAGTTGCAGGATTATGTGTTTTGATGAATTGAGGAAAACCATTTGGGGTTAGGGAGATATAATTGTGAGATTGGGAATTTGATTGGAAGTAGCCCAAACTGTAAAATTGTTGTCAAAGTCTTATATGGTCTAGAGTGATGCATTGGATTGATTAGGATTTAAGTAAAAATGGTATTGTTGGAAGGATAGTTGATGATATAATAGAACAGAAATAGCGTTGTAATGGGTTGGTGAGACAACTAGTAGGTACTCAAGAATATGTGCATGTACGAGTTCATTGGATAAACTTTGGGTTAGTAATCATAGATTAGGATAAGACATTGAGGCAAAGGAGATTGTGTAATAAGGAATATGGTATCAGCATTGCTTGCATTTGACTATGATGAGGACTCCTTATCAGTGGTAACGAACTTAACAATAACTTAAAGGTATGGACTCTAAGAGTAATAATATGATTTGAAGGGATGAAGATTGACTTGGTAAATTTGATGGTAATAGTAGGATGTACATTGCTATTAAGTTATGTGTTGATAGTTAAACCTCGTTGTCATTAGTAACCAACTAAGTTATAGGACCTGGGAAAATGACCAGATGAGTATGATGCGAGCAATTGTGCCTGGACTATAGCATAAACCAGTATCGTGCAAAATACTGCCATGGCGCTTGGTGGTGATATGCGAACCGCCAGGCGATAGCGGTGGTTCAATGGGTTATCTGGGCTTGGGGTGCCTGGTGGTAGAGAGCTTCCCGCCAGGCGATAGCTGCTACAATAGTGGCACCCTAAAACGCCTGGCGGTGAGGGTGGTCCCGCCAGGCGGTATCGACAGTGTGGGGATTTCTGAGGCGCTTGGCGCTTGGCGGTACGTGTCACCCGCCAGGCGGTCTGGAAGCGGTACCGCTTGGCGGCACGTGTCCCCCGCTAGGCGATTTTACTATTGTAGCCTAGAGTTGTTGGATTCTGCAGGCGTGATCTACAAGGATTTTGGTGATGCTTCAAAGGTGGGATTGTTGGTGTTCCTTGAGTTGAGCTCAAAACGTATCCCTTGAGTTGAGCTTGGGATAAGGGTTAAGCACGTGGCATTCCTCGAGTTGAGCTTAGAATGGCATCCCTCGAGTTGAGCTCGGGATGGCGGATGAACACGAGGAACCCTTGAGTTAAGCTCGGGTTGGCGAGTGTTGCTGGTGTGAGTGTGCTGGTTATGGCCAGTATGGATGGGTCCAGATAGATTGCCCTCCTCAATAGTTGACTGACGAGTTTGGTAGTCTTGGGACGTTGCGAACTCTGTTCGTATTTGGGAACTCCACCTGGCGTTACAGTGTGTGATCCGTAGCAATGGTTTCCTGCACGTGCTCTATCGGTTGTGGCTGATAGGTATGGCAGCAAGTCACCTTGGGGTAAGCACTAGAAGAGGTAGAACACGACTCACATGATGGTGGCCATGTGGTATGGAATTAATGAAAAGAAGCTTCCCTGATATGTATTATTTGATATATATATATATATATATATATATATATATGTGTGTGTGTGTGTGTGTGTGTAAATATATAATTATATGTGTTATCTGTTAAGCTCACCCTATCTGCTTGTGTTTGGCGATGATCGTGTACGCGGTACACGTGAGCAGATGATGTTGTTACACGTGAGCAGATGATGTTGTTGCAGGTGGTTCTGGTGAGGCTTAGCGTCAGAGCGGGATAGCTTGGGAGTTTATTTATTTTATGATTTTGATATCATATGTAAACTCTTATGAGATCTTTTAGACTATTTTTCATTACTTTTATAAACTATGGATATTGGCTTTTATTAATAAAAGTATTTAAATTTCCCACGTTTTTGGGAAATGGGGTTTGATTAAATGCAGTTTATTTATTATTTTCTTATTCTTTTATTTAAATCTATAATATCCAGTCAGTTTGTTACATGTGATAATCGATTATCAACAGTGAGAATCGATTATTCTAGAGGCTTTTCTCAAAAATTAGTTTTAATTAAGATAATCGATTATCACTAAGAATAATCGATTATTCTAGTGAGTTTTGCAAATAAATAAAATTCTCTTAGTGCTCTACTACTTGGGTTTTGCCTTTTGACTCTTGACATGCTAATTTAACTATTTTAAATAACATACACAGATTACAAGACCTAAACAACTAAACACTTAAGTCTTCAATGCATCTCTTGAATCAAAGCATTCTTTTAAGTCTTCAACTTTTTTCCATGCATCATCATCAAGTCTTCCATACTTCTTCATAAGTCATCATCATCATCATCAAAACTCCTTATTGGAGAAAGATGTCCATCTTCTTCTTTTTGTCACCAAATAGTATTCTACATGATGAAAATAAACAACAAATAAAAATATTAAAGAATTAACAAATGTATAATTAAGGATATAATAAGATGAAAAATACATTAGAGATCTAAGAAAACTTTTCAAATATCAACATATATACTCAATGGTTGAGAAATAATAAAAAATGTTTTAGTGAAACAAAAGAGTTCTTCAAATGAAACAAAAATTAATATAATAAGTAAAGTTTTTTTTATATTACCTAGTAAATGAAATGTTTATGCTATTAAACACTTAAATTGAGAGTATTAAACATTCTTAGGTGAAAGAAAAATATACAATAAATAAAAATATTAAAAAATAATAGAAATATTCAAATGTGAGACATAAAAATTTTTTAATTGACATACATTATTTTAACATAATTACATAAAGGTTATGATAAGTTGAAAAATATACTGTAGATGTGAATGAGTTTCATAACAAACCAAATAATTAGAAAAAATAAAAAATGGAATATATATATATATATGGTTACTTAAATAATTGTAAATATTTTAATAATTTAAACGAGAACGGAAATATGACGAGGACGGGTACCATGACGGGGATATGTACATCCTCATATCCAATTGAAAAAGTCGGGGATTCCCCGTCAAAACGAGGACGGGATCGGGCAATACCTATGGGGACGAGTTTATTTGCCATCACTAATAACGAGTGGAACAAAATGTTTTTTAAACAATGATTCTGATAAAATGTAAGCAGTGAACTTTAAGCCTAACTCAACCCCACAACACTAACTTTTAAAGTGAGGTTTGTATGCACGTTTTTTTTTTCAAATATTTTTAGAATAATAATTTAATTGTTACTATATTTATTTAACCATTAAAAATACTAATAATAATATCAATATAGATTATAAATTGTAAAAAGTGCAATCAACTATTTTTAGTAACTATTTTTTTAATTCAAACAATTATACAGATATAGAGATAAAATGAACAATAACAAAAAATAAAAAGTGCAAGTAATTGAGATATGATCCCGTAGTAAATTAAAGTAAAATGTGTGTCTAATTATAATAATAATAATACCACTGTAATAATATCGTGTAATGATAAAAATAATAATAATACAACTACATATATAAAGAGATAAACATCTTTGGTATCTTTTTTTTTTCAATTTTAGCCTCTTAATTATTATATTTTAAAATTAAATAATTATGTATAATAAAAAAATTATTTTTCAGTTTTATTAATTTACTAGTTTTAGTAACTATTTTTTTGAATTGAAATTATTGTTCCAATGTAAAGATAAATGAACAACTAAATGAACAAAAAGAGTAAGTAATTGAAATATGATCCATACTTGGTAAAAGTAAAAAGTGTATCAAATCATAATAATAAAAACAATAATAATTATAACTATTATAATAATTATATTTCTTAATAATAATTATAATAATAGTAATATAATAATAAAAATAATTGTAGTTAATAGTAATGATAATAATATTTATAGTTGACAGTACTAATGATCATAATAATTATAGTTGATAATAATAACTATAATAATAATTATAGGTTATAACAATAATAACAATAACTACAATAATAGTTAGAGTTGATAATAATAATAATAATAATAATAATAATAGAAAAATAAATAAATATAGTTTATAATAATAATGATAATAATAATAATAATAATAATAATAATAATAATAATAATAATAGCAATTATATTTATAATAATAGTAACAATTATGGATAATAAAAATAATATTAATAGTAATTATAATTATGGTGACTAATAATGTAATATTTTCGAAATGTCAATTTTTCAATTTGATATGATAGTAATTAAAATAATAATATAATAATTATTTTTCTTAATAATAATAATAATTTTTCTAGTACTTATTTCTCATATCAATAATAATATATATTAATAAAATTAATAAATTACATATTAATATTACTAAACAACTTTACGATTAATAATATTAATAATACTAATAGTAATAATATATAATAACATATAAGAATAATAATAACAATATTATTATTATTATAATTATTATTATAATATTAATATTATTTATAATTTTATTACTATCACTACAAATAATATTTATAATAATAATATTATTAAAAATTACAAATAATAATACTTATAATAATAATAATACTAATATAATAATAATAATAATTTTTCTAGTACTTCTTTTCTCATATCAATAATAATATATATTAATAAAATTAATAAATTACATATTAATATTACTAGTAATAATAATACCTTTGCAATTAATAATGTCAATAATACTAATAGTTATAACATATAATAATAATAATAATAATATTATTATTATTATTATTATTATAACTATTATTATAATACTAATATTGTTTATAATTTTACTATTAACGCTTCAAGTAATATTTATAATAATAATATTATTATTAAAAATTACAAATAATAATACTTATAAAAATACTACAAATGATAATATTATTTATTATTAATATTATAGTTGAAATCATAAATAAATGAAAAAATAAAAGCAAATTGACTTTTGTAGAATTTGAACTAGGATTTTCTTATATAGAGTTTTAAAATGACACAAAATTTAACTTTTATGATACTTGTCAATAGAAAACAATGGATAATGTAGTAATTTTTGTAATATTTTTTTTCTTGTTATATAATAAATTTTTTTATTATGTAATAGATACTATTTCAAAAGAGACAGTAAGTCTAAAAATAAAAATGCCGTAACATAGAGAAATCATAGTTAAAAATGTATAATTTGAAATTATATATATCATTCTTAATTCACATTGACTAATAAAATTAAAAAGTACACTTAGTCATAATTTATAATTATAAAAATATCAATGATAGACTTTGTAATAACAGAATACTTTAATAAACAATAATTTCTAGAAAACGTATATGAAATATGTTTACTAAAAGAAATATTAGAAACGCTTTCAATAATTTAACGGCAACTCAAGTCCTTCTTTTAAGGGATTTTTAACACTAAACACTTCACATTGTATAAGAACTTTTTAATTTTCTATTACATAAAATAAAGCAGTTAAGTAATAATATAATATAATAGAATGATAATGAGGAAGGAAGAAAAAACCACATCCTTCATGTTCATTGTTCTCTCTAAACCCACCACCCTTTCCCACTTCTCTTGTCGGTTTTTTCTTTTATTTTTCATCAATTTCATAAATTAATCGCACTTATTAATTGGAGTATTGAGACATTTTAGATCGATTAGAGTTCTAAATAGCGTAAATTTCTATTTTTATATTAAAAATTTTCTCATTTAGTTTTCATAATAATTTAGTTATCAATTTTAGTAAGGACAGTTAAAAAAAGTGATTCTCTCGGTTTAATCTACCTTATATTGAATTTTAGTTTTGTTTAGATACTTTGTATTATGTCTCTATTCAGTGGAGATAACATTATTATTGGTTTATGAAACCATAAAAGAACAATAAATTCTAGAGTTAATTAATAGTTTCCAATATACCAAACAATTGAATGTAGAAACGTACCTTCAATCTTTCAATTATAGAGCACTCAAAGTTCTCTTTTGGTTTTCTCTTCTAACATGGAAGAAGAGAAAGGAAGATGAATATAACATTTTGTGTTCACAAATGGGGACTATAACCATGTATGTAACTTCTCTAAGCTACTTACTTAATTTTAATATTTTTAATTTTGCCCCCTCATCAAATTGGAATATTGTTGGTATCTACTCATTTAATATATCATGACATATATATGCTCTTAGTTATATATTTAATTAATTAGATCATTTTAATACTTTGACTAATAATATATTGACCCTAACACATTTAATTATTTATTATTATTATTATTATTATTATTATTATTATATATATATATATATATGTGTGTGTGTGTGTGTGTGTGTATGCGTGTGTGCATGACCCATAATTGCTAACAATTACCTCTTATCCCATAGGAGTTTAACTTTGAGCGGTAGTTATTTCGAGGTAAGGGGAGTTAGTAAAAATCTAGAAATACTACTGCTTGAATTTTTATGTGATGATGATTATGTTATGATATTGAACTGAGTTTTCACAAAAGTGATTGTTATGCTAGTGTTATTGAGTTGAACTTCATATTGGAGTAAATTGATCTATGAGGCATCAGTATTGTCACTTGAATTATCTAGGAAAGTTTTGCATTAAAGTAAATCTATTTTGATACATAAAAAAAGTGAAATGGCTTAAATAACCCGATTGGATAATCTGATACACAAAATTTTGTTTCTAAATTATGTAGAGGTGTTGGGCAAGACCTTAGAGTCGCTAGGCATCTGGAGCTTCGGTATGAAATAAGATCAAACCTAGCAAATGTGAGGAACTTACCCTAGTTAAATTCAAAAGGGACTCAATATACTGGTCCTCCCGAAATTGAGTCAAATATATATGTTATGAATGAGTGAAGGTCAGACCATGAGAGCTTTCTTATGATGATTGAGTCATGAAGGTTATATTATGTGGTAGACATTTTATTCTTATTGTTAATTGATGATCTATGTTATTTAAAGGAACAGAGCGAAGAAGAGTTTCAAAGCTTCAAGACTGTAGTTTTGATGATGCCCAAGAGAAGAATAATGACATTTATAGTATGATTGAGTCTAGAGATGTTGTGAGACAAGCTATATGTCTTAATACCATATTAATCACAGCAAAATTGATTAGAAGTATCCTTGGTGCAAAAGGAATACTAAACTCTGATAAAACTGTCATATTAATCAATTAGATCTACTAATGTAATCAAACATTTAAGTCTGCTCAATGGGCATTGAATTCAGTATCGAATTAATTGATTACACTAAAAAAGTGTAATCAATTAATTGCGATAGAAAAACAATTTTAAGAGCCAAGCATCTCTCTAAATTGAATAACCCCAATTTTCATAATTTTGAAAGTGTGAAAGAGAGATCAGAGAGTTCTTGGAGCATTCTTTATTGAGCACTAATCAATTTTAACTTCTTCATAAAGATTTGTTCAAAATTGATTGATGGAAGGATGTTCTTGCTTGGCTTAGGATGATCATGTAAATTCGACTTGATTTACAGTTGCATTCGTTCCTTAGCTTTTGTTAATTGATTTTCAATTTTGTGTCACTATATAGGTGATGTTCTTGATGCAATTGTGTGTAGCATTGCATTAGGAAGTAATTCTTGATAGGATTATCAAGGTCTTGATATCTTAGGGTTTAGAATTATTGAGCAGTACTTGTAATTCTTGTAAAACCTTTTGACATTGGAAATCTTCTAGCTCGAGTTGCGGGAAGAAATCTGGACGTAGATTCGTGTAGAATTGAACCAGTATAAAATTCATTGCCTCTTGTCTCTTTTCTGATCCACTTTGCTTACTTACATGTCTTTAAGGGCTCATAAACTAAGTATCACATTCACTCTTTATTAATTGATTAAAGAAGATATTGAAAGATCTTGAAAGAAAAAGGGATAGTTTTTTGTCACAATCAATCCCCACCCCCACCCCCTTTTGTTTATGAATATTAGTCTCATCTATTATAACAATTTAGAGTTGAAGGTGAATTTTGTTTACAAAGTAATATTGTTGTTGAATCAAATTTTATGATAAAGATGGAGTGGGTGTTGGAAGATTAAACTTGTATGATTGTACGACTAGGATCTGATTTGAGGATAATTAGTTATGTAGTATTGCTCTATTTTCACTAGCTTATCCTTTTGTTTTTGTATTGTTGTGGTTTCCACCTGCAATTATACATGAGCAGAAAATCATGTAGGTGATAACGGGGAGCAACAATTAAGAGGTTGCAAAGTTTTCTTTTGCTGCATTATGTGAAAATGTAAATAGAATATATATTTTAATTAGGTACTTTTTTTATAAGGTAGAACTTTTTGTTATGTCAAGCTAGGTTATTTTTGAAAAACTTTCATATACATTATACATAATTATATATTTGTATGTGTAAGGGCCATTGTGTACTACTTGCTTATGTAATTTATGTAACGATGAAGTTATGGTAATGTATAAGTTAATTAGGTGGTAACATTTGGTACTATATTAATTACAATTAACTATAAAACTTAAAAAAAATACAATTTGATGAATTTAAAGTATATTTAAGTCAATTATTTTATATTAATTTCACATTATATAAGAATAGAAAAATAGAGTGATAATATTTTATTTTACTTATAATTTTAATAGAATATAATTATTAATTCTAAAAAATAAAATATAATTTATTATTTTAATCTTCAGAGATAAAATTTGTTTATGATATAATAAAAAAACTATTTTATAATGATTCATTATTTGAAAAACAAGATTTAAAAAGTAAATTATAAGTTATAAGTAAAAGATAATATTTTAGTAAAATTTCAAATTATAATAAATTCTTGAATGGAAAAGTAATAATAAAATTTATAATTATCTTATTTATATTAAATAATAAATTTTCTTACAAGAAGAGAGTGTAGGTCCTCTGAGGTGACATGGAGAGACACGTTATTGATTAGTAAGCATAACCGGAGGAATATTCATTTACAAAGATGAATATAATAGTGCAAGAGAGATTAACTGAGTACTTCATGTAAGAATGTGTAACATTTATAGGCAAAGGTAGATAAAAAAATGTAAAGTGGTAATTCATTGACTAATAATATTTTGTGATATACTATAATTGTATTTATTACAAAAATAATAGACGTATTTTGTAATTTATTACAAAAATGTTTACCATAATTATATTTATTTAATATTATTTTTTAGTTACGATGAAGGGGAGGTACATAAGAATGTTTCAACATCAAGTTCGTTAAAATAGCATAGTTAAAGTTAATCATCACATTCAAAGTATTGTTCTCGTACATCCCATACTGAAGGACTAATAAACGTAACCTCTACTATACTGTCATGGTATTCCCTTTCTTCAACACTAACTCAGAATTTAGCATTCTCACCTAACCTCACCTCTTTCATCATTTATCCCTTTTTAACATCCTATCCAGTATACCACTACTCCATTTTTCCATACTCCAAGCTGACCCCACACAAAATTCCCAACCCCCTACACGTTCAAAATTACAAAGTGTCACTGATTTGCTTTAGGCGCTTGATGGCAATCACGGTACTACCAGGCGATGCATACACATTCTAGGAATTTCCAAGAATCCTCCTGCACCTAAGAACTCTAACATCACCATCATCCTCATTTCACCAATTCATCAATCCATAATACAATCAGCTGCACCCAAGTATCAATTTAACATAAAACGAACCACTTTTAGTCAAATTCACACTACAAGTGATCGCTAAACCCAAAACCCCCCAATTATTCAAACCCTAATAACGTACATACCAATTTCATCCAATTAGTTCCAATTACCTCACCATTAGCCAATTATTAGCAGTCCATCTTATACCCAGCTACTAAGATCCCCTTTCCACCGATCCAAATCAACCCAGAACTCATAGAAAATCCAAGTCGAGCCAAAATCGCTCGCGTCGCCAAGCGGATCATACAAAACCCCATAAACTAGGTTGAAACATATGTGTTGCCTGGCGGTCAGTTCATGTCGCTAGGCAGTTCCTCCCTTGAACCCAAAATTTCATAGAAAATCCTACGAGTCGTCTGGCAGCTTTGAAGGTCCGTTAGGCGGTTTTTGGAAAATTTCCAGAAACCCAGAAATATGAGCTTATTCAAAGGGAAACATATACTATTATATCATACACCATGCAATATACCAACTAACATAAAATTTCGTGTTTAGCTCCTCTAACCTGGTTTCCTTGCTCAAGTTTGCACAATCTGAGTGTTGCTTTGGTTCCATAAAGACTTCCCCTCTTGCCTCCCTTCAAGCACACGCACTGACGCTCCTTAGTCTCGCCTAGGCGTCCAGAACACAATCTCCAAAGTTCTTACACTATGGAAATCTCAAAACTCACTCTTTTCCTCTCACCAATACTCATAACTGCAACTTAATTCATATTAATGGTGGTAAAACGAAAATTACATTAAAACTAGGCTTGCTTAATTGCCATTCAATGGTTGTCCTACAATAATTTTCACAGCCTTCTTAGTTGCCCTCTCACGACTAGGGTTTTTCTGCTCCTTCACATTCATGCCAAAAAACAATTTAGCAAAAAGGAAACTTATTTCCTGTTTACCATAGTTTGAACACATAACCACCCAATCCCAAAGCAAGTGCACCACTAATTCAACCAATTCATATTTCGTGATAATTGTTATAAATCTAGGATTATATTATCACTCATCATGATCAATCATATTATCAAAATAATACACAATTAAAATATCACACAATTTGGCATACATAAGACTTAAACCCAAGTCCTTTCAACACAACTAAGTACTCTTAACCAATTAAGCTAATACTATTCTACATCATAAAAGTCAGCATTAAATGCCATAAAGGCTCCCACTACCAACATATATTATTTATTTATTTAATTAATTAATTTTTTTGAGTCTTACATCATTCCTCTCTAATTGAGAATTTGAATGGTTATTAAAGCGCCAGGATAACTGCCAAGACAATCCCTACTTCAATGCATACACTACCACAATTCATAATAATTATCCTTGAATTAGTATTAACACATCTCAGTCTCATATTAGATGCTAGTCAATCAAAAAAAAATTATAGAACTACCAAAATCAAAGTTAAACAATATCTAAAACATGTGCTGATATACTCGCTCAACTAACACAGTATCTCATTGAGCGTGAAGTACATTCTCGCCCAATGACAGACTACTCGCCCAACGACTATCTGCCTAGAACTCCAGAGGAAAATAAATCAACTAAATCACCAGCGAGTAAATTCTCACCCAACGACCTTCAAATCAGTGAATCCTTGATGTGAAATTTGCCTAGTGAGCAATTACTCGCCCAACGACATTCCAAATTAGTGACTCCCTGATGTGGAGCTCACCCAACATGTTTGCATAATTCTGCATAATCCAAATTCTAGATAATTTTGCATTCCAAGAGCTTTCACATATACCCATCATAGATCATACTAAGAATTATGCCAAACACCTATACCAAAATAACTTCAATTTCAATACTAAAATATCAGCATTTTCAATCGATTTCTTTTTAACAAAATTCTAAATTTCATAGCTTTACACCTAACAAACTGTACCACATATCAAATACCTCAATCAATCACACAATAATCATACAATCTGCATTTTTAACAAGTTTATGAATTAAAACAAATAAATTAGCTTCCCTTACCTGAGATACGACACAGACAGATTGTAACATCCCATCCAAATATTATAGATTTTTAGTAAAATAAAATAGAAATAATAAATAAGCGTGAAGTATCATTTCCCAAAAATGTGGGAAAATTAAACTTTATTTCATCATAGAGTAAAATAAATCCATACTTATAAAAAAATTTAAATATAATATCCAAGTCCGGAACATAACAGTTTATAGAATTATTCCAAAACCATAAAACATAAAAACTCTAATAAATCTTTTCTCCCCGTCTAGCCCCGCTCTAGCTTTAGGCCTCTCTAGATCCACCTGTAACATCATCTGCTCCTGTGTACCGCATACACGATCATCGTCAAACACAAATAGATAGGGTGAGCTAACAATTAAACAACATATATAAAACATATATACAAACGAACACACCAAAGGAATTTCATCATTTGATTCCATATCACATGGCCACCACCATGTCATCCATGGTCTACGTCTTTAAACGAATACCTCAAGATGTCTTGTTGTCACACCTACAAGCCACAACTTGTAGAGCATGTACAGGAAACCAGCTTAGATCATACTCTGTAACGCCAGGTAGAGTTCCCAATACAAACATAGTTCGTAACGTCCCAAGATTACCAAACTCATCAGCCACATATTAAGGAGGGCAATCTATCTAGACCCATCCGTACGAGCCACAACTCCCACACTCATACCGACAACACTCGCCAACCCGAGCCACAACTCAAGAGTTCCTCGTGTTCATCTGTCATCCCGAGCCACAACTCAAGAGATGCCATTTCGAGCCACAACTCAAGGAATGCCACATGCTTAACCACTATCCCGAGCCACAACTCAAGGGGTACATTCTGAGCCACAACTCAAGGAACACCAACAAGCCAACCTTCGAGGTATCACTAAAGCTTTGTAGACCACGCACCAGCAAAACATATTTTTTGCCTCTAAAATATCACCTGGCGCTGCTCTTGAGCCGCCAGGAGAAACGTGCTTCCAGACCGCCTTGGGTGGGACACGTGTTGCCAGGCGCCAAGCGCCTCTAATCCTTCTGCCACTACTAGTATCGCTTGGCGGGACACACCTCACCGTCAGGCACTACACCAGTACAGCGAACTTGTGTAACACCCCAATTTTGGGATGTCATGAAAAGTAAGAAAATGAATGCGTTTGACGGAAAAGGATTATCATTGAAAATGTACTAATAAAAAAAATTTAATTTGAGTTAAATTACACAGTTCAAAATGTCACTTTGTCAAAAAAATTCAAATAACAATTGTAAACAAAAGAAAATTACATAGTTTATAGTATCTGATTTAAAACAACTAAAAATAAATTATAAAAACTCTCGAGTCTACCCCAGCCTCTCGTCAATCTACTCCATGTCAGAATTATCTACAATATCATTTGCTCCCGTATAACACACACGTTATACGATAATCGCACATACAACAAACACACAAACAAACAAATAGGTGTAAGCTAACAATAAACAATGATATATAAAAGAATTTCGTAAATAAAACACGATAAATAATACTTAACATCTCATTCAAGTAACACTTAAGCATTAAGATCACAATCAAACTTTATTTTGAACACACAACCCCCAACATCCAAACAATCATATCAAACCAACAGACTATCACATTCATTTAGAACTCTTAAACATAGTAATCATAATCAAGCTTTTATTTTCCGCGGCCTTTTACCCCACAACAACATCTAGTTTCCTAGAAATAGATGGTTCGACGTGTTCCACTATCGCAGTCAGACTGTCTCTCTTATTCCTCAAAGAATTATGTGTCAAAACGTCGATGCATCGCACACCGGGCATTATACTCGCAACGAGTCGAAATAAGGTGAAACATCTTTCTCCTCCCCATTGCTTCACACAGGCGAAGAGGACCCATTTCCACTGCTTCATAGAGGCGAAAGAGTCATAATTGGGTCTCTAGGTACGGAAAACCTCACACAACACTTAATTTCACCAAGATTCTTCAAGAAAGGCAAAATAATCTCAACATGCAACACATCAGAGTTATAGATTGCCAACGAAATCCACACCATCACATCATGCATGGAAAATAAAGTTCTATCAAAGCCCATCAACTTAACAAACAATACATTCAAGCAACGAACTCAACGAATGAAATTCATTCAAACACAGGCATAACATCACACGCAAGTAATTATCCTCAAACTACCACTTAAACTCCATAACCATGCAACCCATGAAAACGTATATCATTCCAATCAAGTGAAGTCACACTAATAAGTATAGATAACCAAATAATATCATAGTATTATTTAATATTATCACGCAACAAACAATAGCTTACAAAAAAACAAAGAAAATAAGAAAACAACTCCATGTATCCACAACAAGAGAAATAAAGGGAGTGGTTGGTTGCACCGTAACTACGTCAGGTAAAGAACAAAACTTGAAAGCCAGAACAACAACTAAAACATGGTAACCATGATGCACCCCACGCGCCCCCCACAAGGCTTAAGATTAATTACATTACTTTTCCACCTAAAGAACTTAGGTACTGGTCACCAAGAATTTAACCGAACAACTACACCTAACACCTTCAGACGTACCAATTCCATCAAAACCAAAGATGGCTTACAATAAGATAGATAGACTACTAGGTAATACCTACGGCCCCACCACCAACTAAAGTTTGGCTAACACACCAAGCTAGGGGAAACATCTACTGTCGTGGTCTGCATCAGGAATAAAAAAGAAGGAAACTAGGTTTATATGTGGTAATAAAGAAAAAACAAATTGATACAAGTTATTCCTAGGGTAGCATTGCTGCAGCGTGATAATTGGGGAACAATTCTAATCCCATCAAACTAAGACAAAACACTAAATTATACGATACTATGCATTTGCATGGTCTACACCTACAACCCGTACTTAAAAGAAGCAATTTCACATGTAGGTGGCCTATCTATTCAAAATTAAATCCCATGCATTTATGTCAAAGAGATAGGCAAAAGAAGAAAGAGAAAAACTAATCTAGTGAACCCATGAATCCTCACACTCTGCAACATGAATACAATCCTTATAATAGCAACAACCCCATGGAAAAATTTGATGCAGCGTGAATGAAAAGAAAAGAAAAGAACTATGCCCATGAATTAAAATAAATGACCCTTTTATGCATTCTATGAAAACACCAAAATGTGCCAAACTGGCTCGCGTCGCCTGGTGGGTGTTCATCACTGTCAAATCATGCATACAAACCCGAAACTAGGGGAAACAGGCAACCATCGCTTGGAGGTCAGGGTCATACCGCTAGGCGATTCCTCTTCAGGAACCTAGAAACAAAACATAAACAACATGAGTCGCCTGGCGGCTTTGAATACCCGCCAGGCGATTTCTGGAAAATTTCAAGAAACCCAGAATTTCGATGTGATAGGAAATGATTCATACATATACATGTTATTCATAAAGCAATTAAACTTAAAACACAAAACTAACGAGTTCTAGCTCCCCTAACTTGAGTTTCTTGCTCCAAAAATGCGCAAATCTTTGAGTCCTTGATTCCAGTTAGCCTTAGCTTGTGATTACTCCTTCAAGACTCTCTCTCAACTCTCACTTCTCCCTCTTTGACGAAAATGTGTATTAAGGCTGAACTTAATTGTTATTCAAAGTTCATTAGTGGCTATTTTTCCAGCCCTCTTGGTTGTGCCCATTGTCAGCTAGGGTTTCTCTACCCTTTCACATTCATGCCAAAACTAATTTTAGCAAAAAGAAAGCTTAATTTGAATATACCAAGGTTTGAACCCCTAACCATGTCAATGTCAAATCAATGCACAACCAATTCAACCAACTCGTATTTCGTGATAATTTTTATAAATATAGGATTATATTATCACTCCCCACGTTCAATTATATTGTTAAAATAGTACACAATTAAAATAATAAATGGCACATACAAGACTTGAAACCTAAGTCCTTTCAAATAACTAAGTACTCTCAACCATTTGAGCTAGTACTTTTTCATGTCACACAATCAATATTTATTACCATAAAGGCTCCCATTACTCGCATTTATTAATTATTTATTTATTTAACTAATTAAATTTTGCGGATCTTACACAAATCAAAAAGAGTATCAAACCCCTTTACAACATAACAAAGTTCTCAACTCAACCTAGGAACAACAAGAACATGATCAAAGTACATCATCAAAACCACTGATCAGTGGAAAAATATGAAGGAAACTCAAAGAACACATACGGTCTGAAATTCTTTGCATGCATAGAAATCTAAACTAAACCAAAGAAAAAAAGCAGAAAATCAACTTACTCTGTTTGAAAAATTGATCAGGCAGAAACAGAGAGCTCGCTTGAGGGATCGCCCTAGCGGTCTTTGATCGTGAAACAGAGGAACATAGACAAAAGATTTTTAGAGATAAAGCAGAAAGTATAAAAGAAATGATTTCTAGAGAGATGAAATGTTTATAACTAATGAAACTCGTTTTCAGATTTCCTATTTATACTTAAGCAATTTAATAATAACATAATCGAATTTCATTATTTTTAAATACTTATCCATTCTAGACTATCATTTTATAAGTTCTCACAATTTTTATTATTATATTTTTAGGTTTAAAGTTTTTATTAAGATTGTGATTACTTTTATTAGAAAATTTAATCCCTATGAAAAAAATTCAATCATAATGTTTTCATTTTCATAATTTAAATCTCAATTTTTACTAAAACAACTTATTTAAATTCCGCTTATGCAACCCAAAAAAACACAATTCACAATAATAATTTCCTTTATCATATTGATTTAATTTGGAGTAACTTCTAGTGTTTGAGATTGGAAAGTGAAATCTCATTCTCGATGATAATGAATTTTTTTATTAAGGTAATATGTAATTGGAGAGGTTACTTTATAGAGTTTGTGAGAAAGATAAAGGTGTATATTCACTAAGGCAAAATACTTATCATTTTTAGTTCATTTTTTTATGTGATTTTTATTGAATGATTATAGAATTAATCAAGTTTTGATCCCTACAACTTTTTCATTCATATCCTTAGTTTCTTTATTTGAGTTATTTGGAAATCATTATTTTATATCAAATAGTGTGTGTTTTTTCTTTTTTATCTTATTGTTTTTAAATTAAGCAAGTAAACACTCGTGGATGATCAAAATGGAAAATTCATAAAATTTAAGGACAATAACTCAATCATAATACGTGTTGTTTTCTCAACAATCTTACATGGTGTTCAGATATCAAGAATGCGTTAAGTGTCATAGTTAGGATCAATGTTTCAATCCCAAGTCTGATGATATAATCGTTATTAATCATCATGCATTCACCATGTATATGAGGTATTGTTTTCTTTGGAGTGTTAGCTCTGTCACAATTTTATCCTTAAAACACACTTCGGAAGGTGGAAGGAGGAAAAAAGTACTTAAACTATTTTTTACCTCGACTTCTAAGAGATATGAGACAATTGAACGTGGTAGGAATATAATTTAAATTGCCTTAGGCATCGACACTTAAGCAGTGTGGGACTATTGGGCGTGAAGGTGTCTAAGTGAGTCAACCCTCACATGGGTTGGCTCACCACAGGTTAGGTTAAAAATGAATTAGTTCAACCTGACTTACTTTTTGGTGAGCCATAAATTTTATAACCTGGCTCAACCCACCACGGGTTGGGGGTTAAGTGGATTGACTCACTAACTCATATAAAAATAGAAAATATCTTTTTATTCATTTTCAAATATTCAAATTTGTAAGATTGAAACAATTTTATTCTTTTTCGGATATTGAAATTTGCGGATCTCAAAGATAAAGCAGTGCAAATAACTACAATGAAATTAAGGTTTCTTTTTTTGGTCTAAAAATAAAAAATAGATAGGTTGCGAGTTAAGTGAGTCCAACCCGGCTCGAACCCACATAACCTGTCGATTAAGTGAATCCAACCCATTTTTGTCCATAATAAAAAAAAAAATCAATATTTCAATCCATGGTAGACGGGTTGACTCACGATTGCTGGCCCGACATGTCTAACATGGTAAGAATACATGGTATAAAATTTGTTCCCAGTAGTCCGATTTCATTTTTTTTATGACAATATATTATTCTCCTTAAATATTTAGGAGATTTGTATTTTAGAATTTCTTCTTCAAATTATTTGAACAAGTTATATTCTATTTATAAATTAAATTATATATTTATGTTTTCCTTGCACTAAAAAAATCATATAAAACATCTTCTATAACAAGTGACATGTAAACTATTTTTCGTGTGATAAACAAAATTTCACAGTAAATGATAATGTAATTTTTACATATCATTTGTTGAATAAAAATATTTTATATGACTTTCATGAAATATAAGAACGAAATAAATATAAAAATTTTAAAAATAATTTAAATATATTTAATTGAGATTAATTCGAATAAAGATAATTTAACATTACGAGAAAACATTTCGAGAAAGATTAATTCAGATAAGTAGAATTTCTTATAGTAAAAAAGATGAATGTCTATTTCTAAATAAGCTTCAAATTTAAAGCCATTGAAAATGAATGGAAAATATTTAGAGTAAGTTGCCTAAAAAAGAGAGATTTTCACTAATAATCTATCAATCCATACATGCATTATTGGATGTTTTCGTCTTTCACTTTCTATTTCTTAAAAAATTGATAGCAATGAATAAAGTAAATGCTTGAAAGGTTTTGAGAGTTTCCAAATTTGAAACAATGCCTAAAACAAAATATGCAATAGAGTAGTATATATCTAGCTAAATTAGTTTATTTACTCTCTTTTTTTGGAATGTCTTTCCTAAAATAGTATGGTGTTTAAGTTTGCACACACTTTATGGAGTGACTACTTAACACTAAAAAAGTATGAACATTTTCATTCAAAAGTAGGAGTAGGGATGGCAATTAGGACCTGGTCCGCGGGCTCGGCCTGCAGGCCCGCAGAAAAAACGTGGTGCCAGCTAGGGTAGTGAGTCTACAAGCCTGCATAGGCCCGCAGCCCGCACAGGCTAGTCCGCGGCCCGCACGGGCCAGCCCGCAAGCACCCATAAAATTAAAAAGAAAAAAAACTTGCACTTGTGTATATTAATTACTTCTTTTATGGACTCTTGCATTAACGTTTCAAATTCTTGTATAACTGGAAAAGAAAAGTATTATGTAATTTTTAATGTGCTAAAATTTAAAGAATACATTGTGTATGTCATAGTATGAATATGATGAAAATGTTGAATTATCAATTTATCATCTAATTCCCCAAAGTCTTTACTTAATTTTGTGAACTTCTTAAAGTTTCTCAATTTTTAAACATTGAAAGTTTTATCATAAAAAAGTAAAATAAAATAAAATAAAAAGCGGGCTGGCCCGCGGCCAAGAAGTATGTGGGGCGGGCCAGTATTTTCAGCCCGCATAAAGTATGCGGGACGGGGCGGGCCAGTCTGCGTTGTGCGGGCCTTATGCGGACCGGACCTAAACGGGCCGGTCCGACCTGCATTGCTACCCCTAAGTAGAAGAGTGTATAGTATTAGCTTACATATACGCAAAAGGAAGATATATTAATGAGAGAACTTGCATTATTGAAGACTAACTAAAGAAAATTCAATGAACTCGTAGCATATGATTATACAATATTATTTAAATGGCTCATAATTAGTGGAATCTCCCAACTACCACATAACTAAAGTAATAACTAATATTCACTCCATATTTATTTTAACATAGTTTCTTTTTTATTTTATTCGAAGAGTACAAAATATGATACCCACAAACTTTTATCATATATTTAATCCAAGTTTTGTTTATAAAGGATGTGACCACATATAGTTTAGCAAGACATGTTTTTATATTTCTTAAATATTTAAGTTATTTTCTTTTTCAATTTGTTTAAATTTTGACAATATTTTACATTATTAAATATGCACATCCATTAGGTGTATTCGTTTTTTGCTTCTTTTTTATTGTATTTCTGTTGTTTACAGTTAATTCATTGTGTGAAGAAAAGGTTTAGGTGCAATTGTGTAGAGGCATTGCATCTAGAGGGAGTTCTTGATTTGTAGATCAAGCTCCTTAGTCTTTAGGGTCTTGAACTATATAAATGCTCTTGTAATTCTTGTAACTCTATTGATTTACTGGAATCCTCCTAAGAGGGTTGTTTATCGAACCAGTATAAAAACGGTTGTGCTCTTTGCTTCTTTCATCTTTCATCTCATTCCTAATTGCTTGGGTCAGTCCATTAAATTCAGAATTGGTAAACTAGTTGTTTGGGGTCATAAAGATTAAAGAAACTTTCAAGATTCATTTAAAATTAGTAAAAGGTTGAATAACCAACTCTTTGTTTTCTTTCAGTATAAAAGATTTATTTTTTCTAACAAATATATAAAGAACTAAAAATAGTTTTCTTTGTTTACTTGTTATGTTTGTCTGGCTGCTCATGTCACATGACACTCTTTTCAAATAATTCAAAATACAAAAAAAACATGAAAAGTTTAACATTATAAAAAAATCAAATCAACAATTTCTCAAAAGGTTCATTTGGAACTACATGATCCGTGATTCTTCATTGTGAATGGAGATACTTAAGAACGAGATAAATCCTTATCGGGTTCATTTTCAAAAAAAAAATATCTAAAGTGTCTCAAAAAGTTTTCCAAATAGGTTTTCATTTAGAATTGCATGGTCGTTGATTTTCCATTTTGAATGGAAGTACGTAGGAACGAGATCCATCTTTGTCGGGTCCAAAAAAAATTGTTTCTTCTTGAACAATATTTTATTATTTTTGAGAAAAAATAAATATTTTGAAAATCACATATATTTTAGCACATTTAATTAAAGGTGTCGTCTTAGGACAGACATTGTAGGGTATTAACACCTTTCCTACGCATAACTAACTCTCGGACCCAAAATTCAGTTTTCGCAGACCTTTTTTTATCTTTTCAATTTTTTGTAGTTTTCCAAAATAAATTGTGATGCCAACTCCAAATTCGATTTTTTTCAATTTTTTTTTATTCACCATCTCGTCGCGATTTTGGTTGCGATAGGTATGCCTATGAATCTATCTAGTAATTTTGTTTGCAAGTTTATGGATTATGTCATACACAATATTATTTTTTTTAAAGAAGAACTCATATAGAATGATGGTTCAAGTAATAACTTTTTTTAATTTTGGGACTTAAATTTTTTTTCATAAGATGGTATATTTTGAACAATAACCCTGATGGATTATTGAGACATCCAAAATCATCATGGCTTTCAGTTATTAGAGAATTCATATTGTCTCATCACATATGTACATACATGTATATCATACCTCATAATACCTAATGCACCCATCAAATAACATCACATAATATACCATTCTCTCATAACCAACTAGTTTCCTTTCCTGCGCACTCACGCCTCTTGGAAATAATTTCTCCCTTTATACACCAACGCCTCTTGGAGAGAACAAGCAGCAACCCTTACATGCTCACCAAAACCTGGTAAGAGCATTGCTCTTCGTAAGACTTACAAGCAACAACCCTTGCCTACTCACCAAAACCCAGTAAGAGCACTACTTTCCCTAAGACTTACAAGCAATAACTCTTGCCTACTCACCAAAACTCGACAAGAGCACTACTTTCCCTAAGACTTACAAGTAAAAACCCTTGCATGCTCACCAAAACCCAGCAAGACCATTTTTACTAAGTTTAAGCCAAAGTCTTACATTAGAACAAAACCCCTTTTACCCGACTCACCAAAGTCCTATGGGTAAAAGTGCAACTTGATTTTACATATATGAGAGAATTCATACTATACATCACATACATCATCCAATATAACATCCTTCATTACCATAGCATTCACCAAAATTATCATTTCACCCGAGCATGCATCACATTAACATGAACAATCATACCTTACATACCAAGTAAATATCACCAAACAAATAAAACAAGTCAAACTAGGAAAAAAAACAAAAACTATGCACGACCAATAATTCCAACTACAGACCTCCACACGAAGATCACACCATTCAGACTAATGAACAACATGTTTTGGACCAGCAGTCAAAACACATCAGAACCCATTTCCATCACATGCAAACATCCCAATATGCAACCAAAAACTTATTCAACATCTAATCAATGTAATACTTTCAAAACCTTAAGACACCTAAAGTCTTCTTGCCCCAAGAGATCATCCAACCCAAAAATTTCACAACTTCCAAATTCATTATAATCTAATTAATTATCGACCATCAAATCATTTTCTTCTTCAGTTAATAACCTCAAAGTTCCAAACAAACACTCAAAACCATAACAACTATCACATTTTTCTTCATATAATACAACAACAACAACAAATTAAGAACAATCACAACACAATTCAGAGTCACACAACGACAACTAGACGAGCTCACTCCTCACGATTTTTTTTCCAAAATAGCACGATTTCCCTTTTTATTTTCCCACCTAGCATATTGTGCTTAATATTTACAACAGTAGCACACTTTTGAAATTGGTTCAGAATTTGGTTTTGGGAGAATCGAATCCTAACCTTCATTTATGTTGAAAATGACTTGGAAATGTCAGAACTCGGTTATCAAGAAATCAAATTCTGAACTGAATTTTTTTATTTTTAATTTCCGTTTTTATTAAATTTTGTTATTAAAATTAAAAGAAAAGAAATAAAATTTTATTTTTTTATTTTTAACTAAAAGGGAAGGAAAAAAATACTTTAAAATATAATAAATGATTTAATATTTTGAAATAATTAAATATTTTAAAATATATAATTATATTTTTAAATAAATTAAGTTTTTTATTATTTGACATGCAATATATACATAATTAAAAATTATATTTTAACAATAAAGGAATAAATAATTGATCGAAGATTATTTGTAGAAATAGAAAAATATTTAATAGTACAATAATTCAAACTAAAAATAATTACTTAAAAAACATTAAATTATTTAAAACTTCACACATCAAATTTTAACTAGAAATCATGAATGCCTAATTTATAAACTTTCAACAACAACAAAATAATAATAAAATCAATTTATTTTACAATATAAGTTTATAATCAAATCTTTTTTTCCTTTAACAACTTTTCAATCGATTATTTATTCCTCTATTTTGAACATATAATTTTTAATAATCTATACATTATATTTCAAATAATAATAAACTTAATTTATTTCAAATTATAATTATACATTTTTCAATATTTAATTGTTTCAAAGAATTACATCAATTACCATTAACAACTACTAAATTAATTTATTATAATTCTTACCATTAATTTTTTCCCTTTCCCTTAAAAAAGGAATAAAACTAAACAAATAAAAAAAATAAATTTTAGCTTTCTCTTCAATTTAGAAAAAAAAGGAAAATTAAAGAAAAAATATCTAGCTCATAATTCGGTTTCTCGAGAATCGAATTCTAACTGGTTTTGGGACCATTTAAGAAAAAAAAAAGTCAGAATTTGGTTTTCGAGAACAGAATTCTGACCCATTTTCAAAAGTGTGCTAGATTGGTAAATAAAATATACAATGTGCTATTTGGGTGATTATTTTTTATATATGTGCTACTGTAGAAAAAAATTTCACTCCTCACAATCCCAAAGTTTTTTCGAAAACTTAGCTCTGATATCAAAAACTTCGTTGTTAGTCATTGAACTCCATTCCATGGGATCGTCATTCATGTGGAGATATGTGTCCATCGTTGCAACTAATTTATGGGTTATAGTATCATTCCCCTCAATGACTTAAGTACTTATTGATGCATTAATCATTTGGTGAACGGATCCACAATTTTCTTTCTGACGCGACAAAGTCAAGAAAATAATACCACGAGTGAGAACTTTCTAATAAATTTGTCTCACTCTCTTATGCCTTGTTTTTCAATAAAAGTTTTGCTATAAGTTTTATATACAACAACTTGAGTGTCACAATGCAATGATGTAATAGGATGTATATGTTTATTTAATAATGATAAATCATATAAATAATAAATAGTTGCCTAACTAACACTAGTATTTACAACAAGAATCTTTGCTTCCATGGTATATCATGAAACAACATTTTGTTTAGTAGTTTTTCATGATATTGCACCTCCACTTTGTGTCACCAAAATAAAAATCCAATTTGCATTAATATATCCTTCAGTAATCTCAAGAAATTGCACATATTGAATGCCATGACCAGAAGAAAAACAAATAATATTATAACTAGATGGCAAATAATATTAGAGGTATCACAAAAAATTTAGTCAATTTATCATTTGAAGGAAACATCTCTAGATTCCATAATAGTATTATAAGAAATTTGAATAAGTAGAAATAACCAAGGACTTTTCTATTCTCATTATGAGATATATTAATATTTGCAAGACACCCCACATTTTGAAATATTTTAAATGTGGTTCTCATTTTATTTCTCCATAACTCAAAGAATTTTATCACAACATTTACAAAGAATTATATTATGACAATAAGAATATAAAATTTCATCATGTATATTGCTAAGTTTATTTTTAAAATAATATTATTCTAGTATCATTACCAAAACAATACAACCCAAATGTCAACCTATTTTAAGTTATGTCACTGTCATCCTTTGCTACAAAATTTCTTTTTATGCACAAACATTGTAAACCACACTCACATTCATCTATACACATTAGTTAAATCACCAAATTTAAAAAATTGTCCTTCGTGCCAAGATATAAAATAAATCACAAACCTACAAAATTAAAACCATATCTACATCATCTAATACAACAAACACATGCCAATTTCTCAAAAATATATTTATATAATTATACATTTTGGATCCTTTACTTTCACAATTTTTCCTTAAATCAATGGAGGATTTAGCAATAAAATTACGAGGCCTCATTCTTCTAATAGAATTTGTTAGAAAACAATTACTCAAATAATACTAATAATAATAAAAATATAAAATAATATAATAATAATTATTAAAGCAATAATAACACTGAGACATATATATAAATCAAAGAATATTAATCCGAGACTTGATAATTATTATAACAATAATAAATAATAAATAAAAGGTAAGGAGTATAAATAGCCTGGATTGAGCACGCATAGCGCTATCCTTAGAGAGAAAACGCCCCTACTGCACAGGGTTAAACAAATATATCAATACACAATCATAATGTGTTTCTTATCATATGCGTTTCTCTCCCAAGATATAACAACCCGTCAGATCAATCGAGTGCAACAAAGGATCTCCAAACCTTATGAACACCACTGTCTTAAAGATAATATAGAGAAGAAAAGAAGAACACTTTAAAAAAAAAAAAACTATAGTGTTTGTTGTCTATGTTGTTGTTGTATTCTTCCCCATGCACCTAGGTGGTATTTATAGGTAGCAAAAGGAGACAAACGAGTAAATAATAATAAGAATATAGCCGTTAGCCATAAAAAACATTAACCCATAAATTAAAGGTATATAAAAACATGAGTAACAGTAAGTTTTTTTATTTTAATTATTTATTTTTTAAATTATATTAAAATTTTTCCAACAGAATTAATGTTTACGTGACCTACAGCTTTCAATTTATGTTTACGTGACCTACAACTTTCAACATATGCAATAATCAAATAAGAACTACTAGATATTTTATTATAAGATAAAGGCATACCATTTAACTTAAACAAATCATCACAAATATATAATTTAACTTAAACATTTAACTTAAACAAATCATTAACGATTACACCCATAATAATAATAATAATAATAATAATAATAATATTTTTGTATTAATAGAACTGAAAATTATTTTTGTATTATGATAACTATATTTATTTATAATGGTTATTATTATTATATTTCTATAAACTTATTATTATTTTTATTATGTTACTATATAATAATAATAATTATTATTATTATTATTAGTTTTATCAATACAGAATATTATTTTTATAGTGATATTATTATTATAATTAGACATCCATTTTTTTTTATTTACTACCAATTTTATCTCAATTATTTTCAAATTTTTATTTATTGGTTGTTTATTTATCAATACATCTGAGTATTATTTGAATTCAATTAGTAGTTACAAAAGTAGTAAAATAATAAAATTTAAAATAATTTTTTTTAATGAACAATTATTTAAATTTTAAAATTTATAATTAAGAGGATAAAATTCTAAAAAATAAAATAGGATACTAAAGATGTGTATCTATTTATATATATGTAATTGTATTATTATTATTATTATTATTATTATTATCACGAGATATTATTATTACGGTATTATTATTATTATTATTAGTAGTAGTAGTATAGTGAGACACGCATCTTACTTTTATTTAATATGTGATCATATATCAATTACTTGCATTTTTTATTTGTTTTATTGTTCATTTATCTTTAAATCTTTTAACCTATGATGCATCAATACTTCCACTTGGGTTACGTATACATGTCCGATACTGTATGATACTTTATCGATACTTATTAATGAAGTATCTAATTTATAAAGTTATACTACAATACACTTTTTTTTTAATAATGACAAATTTTAGTGACAACAAATATTTAGTCATTATACAATGACCCATTTAGGTACCTATTTAAAAACTAAAAATTTTTGACAATTAAAATAGTTCCAAACAATTATAATTTATCTCTACATTAATAATTAAAATAGTTTTTTATCATGAATTGGTTTATAAATTCGTTACTAACATTATCTACCAATCTAATGTTTTGATTACCAAAACAATTGGTTTCTAAATTGTCTACTAATGTTAACTACTAACAATGATATATTTATTATGTTATTTAAGAATTGTTATACATTTTTTTAATATTTATGTATCACATATCTATCACGTATTGTATTCTATTATTCTCAAAATAAACGTATCGACGTATCGGATACGTGTCGTATCCGATACATGTATCGTATCCGTGCATCATATTGAACTCAAAAAGTACTTACTAAAATCAGTAAATTAATAGAACTAAAATTTATTATTATTATTATTATGATAATTATATTGTATTTATAATAATTATAATTATTATATTACTATAGTGGTATTATTATTATTATTGTTGTTGTTATTATTATTATTATCATCATTACAGGATATTATTATAGTGATATTATTATTATTACTATTGTTATTATAGTGATATTATTATTATTATTAATATTGTTATTATTATGAAATTATTATTATTATTTTGTGTTGTTTATTTATTTATACATCTGAGTATTATTTGAATTCAAATAAGTAGTTACAAAAGTAGTAAAATAATAAAATTGAAAATAATTTTTTTATTATGAAAAATTATTTAAAATTTAAAAAATAATAATGAACAGGATAAAATTATAAAAACAAAAGAGGACACCGAAAATGTGTATCTATCTCTTTACATGTATGTATTATTGCATTATTATTATTATTTTTTTATCACATGATATTATTATTATTATTATTATTATTATTATTATTATTATTATTATTATTATTATTATAGTGACATACACAACTTACTTTTATTTAATATGAGATCATATCTCAATCACTTATATATAATTTTATTTTGTTGTTGATTTATCTTTAAATATCTGAACTCATAAAGTAGTTACTAAAATTCGTAAAAATTAATAAAACTTAAAAATGCTTTTTTTATAATGATAGTTATATTGCATTTATAATAATAATTATTATTACATTAGTATAGTGATATTATTATTGTTATTGTTATTATAGTGATATTATTATTAGTATTGTTATTAGTATTTTTATCACTACGTGATATTATTATATTGACATTATTATTATTATAGTTAGATACACATTTTTTTTTACTACGAGAATATATTTCGATTATTTTTACTTTTTATTTATTTTGTTGTTAATTTATCTAAACATCGAAATAATTATTTGAATTTAAAAATTAATTACTTAGTTAAATGATAAAACTGAAAAGTAACTTTTTATATGAATAATTATTTCTATTTAACAAACAATAGTTAACAAGATAAATTTATAAAAAAAATATGTATTTTTTTATATTAAATTATAAATTATTGTTGTTAATATTAACATTAATATTAACATTTATATTGATATTTTTAGGATAAACATTTTTATTATTATTATCATCGGTTTATTATTTTATTATTATGTTTATTATCGATAATGTAATTGTTATTGCAAGTATTTTTTTTAATTATAAAAAATGTTACTGTAGCAAATACTTTTATTAAATAAATTTTTAACTTTTTAAAAATTTATAATTTATAATTATTAATAATATTATTATTAGTATTTTTAATGATTAAATGTATAACTTTTTAAATTTATTTAGATAAATATAATAATAATTATATTATTATTCTATAAAAAATAAAAGAAAATAAGAGCCGTGCGTATCACATACTAGTTTGAATATAATTTTGAGTATTAAAATCACATTAAAATTTATCATATAAAAATCAAATTTAAAATGGTTTAAGTAATATAATTTGTAGGGTGCCTCCTATTTTCTTTCTTTTGTTTGAAGTTGAAACTTTAGAAGGCTGAAACCCTGATTGTGAAGGGCGCGCAGAAGACCACACTAGCGGCGAACACATGAAGAAACCGAAGCAAACGCAGTTGAATCCCAATTGGCTTCAACTCCAACAAGTGCCTCTTCTATTCTTCTTCTTTCTGCCTTCTATTCGACAAACCCATGTCTCTACGTCATTTTATTGGTGTTTTTCAATGTGCAGAAGCTGAATGACTCCAAGGCTCCAAGGACCTTCAAAAGTTCAGATAAAGTTACCCCAGAATCAATATTGGGTAAAAAAAGTTGATTTTTCTTCTGGGGTTGGACTGTTTTGGTATAAGAGGTGAAACCCTTGAAAACAATGTATCCGTGTGTGACTCTGTTTTTTTTTCTCTTACAGGGAAACGTAAAGAGAGACCAGACGAGGAATCCAATGATAGTCAGATTAATCCTCTTATTCCTGTAAATGATGATTCAAGGTGACTACAGTGAATTTTATGTGTTACTTTGTAGTCTTATATTGGTTTGTGTGTGTGTGAGTGAATTTGAGTTGCATCTATGCGATTAACTGAACGAGAGTTTAATACTTCATTATTTTGAGTTAGAACTTGTTTTTTCCTGTATTGAGTCTGTTGACTCTGTCTAAGCGTGCTATGTTATTATGGAGCTTTCTGGTCATTTTAAAGTTCAATATCCTTTAACTTATTAACCATCTGGCAGTCTGACAGATGCAGTGGCCATGGATTGTGAAATGGTTGGTGTTGGTCAAGGAAACAAAAGTGCTCTTGGAAGAGTAACTCTGGTATTAAGTTTTTCCTCTCCATCTTCGATTATTATCTTTAGATTTTTCCTCCCCATGTTATGTTACTACAGTGATTAATTCATGTCACTAAAAAGTACAAAGAATGTTTGATTGGCGAATATGAACTAGTAACTAACAATTTTTTCCATTTTCATCATAACCGATTTATGGTTTATGGACTATGGATTGGTGTTGCCTTTTACTTTTTCATTCCCAACATAATGTTCACGATCTTGTAGACTAACATGCTTTTGCCTGAAGCAATATCATGGTTATGTATACTTAGGTTGTCTGCTGTTTAATCATGAGGTGCTGTGTTGCTCAATTGATGTGAGCTCCACATGAGTGGACTTCACCTGCAGTGGAAGATTTTGAATCCCACTGGAAGTACCAAATGTTTTGGGCTACACTATCAGACTCTTTAAGTGGAAATTAGTCTCACCCCCAAAGGTAGTGGGCAGGGCCACACCTTGTGAGAGACCCAATAAAAACTAGATTAGATGTTATTTGTACATATGTCATCATTGACTGTCTTCTCCCAGACTTTCTTTGAGTCTCTTGTCTACTGTATTGGCCTACAGGAACGTGTTTCTTGTATTTTATCACCTTATACGAACACGTTGTTTAAGTGCAACTGTGTGAGGGTTAGCTAGGAAGTAGTTGAATGAAATCCCATTATTAATATCCATGCAATGCAGAACCCATACTTGATAACATTATAAAATTATTGTGTGAAATTTTTTGGGGGGCTGTTTTTTCGTACATAAAAGATTAGATTGAAAGCACCAGAACATTACATCCTGTATATATTTGAAACCTAATCATCCTAACTTTAGTATGTAAGAATTCATACCTTTAAGACTGAACTGCTCCTGCATAGTGGAATTGTAATTTCACATTTAACAGAAAAACCAAACGAATGGTGTTAAAGGGTGGTGCCGTGGCCACCATGGTGGACTGGCATGGCAGATATTTTGCCAACTGATTCGCAATTTGTGAAGGTTGGCCTACTATGGCATCGCCATAAGCCACGATAACACACTTTAAGGCAGAATTTTGGCCTTCCATTGTATTCCCCCATGTACATTGATAATTCCGAACTAAACACTAAACAACTGAACATTGATTTCCAATATTCTTTGGCATAAGTATTTTTTACAATTATCATTAATATGTTCATCTCCCCTTGCTTTGTTAAGTCTTTTATTTCTAATATTTGTTCAGTTGATGGCAGGTTAATAAGTGGGGAAATGTTATTTATGACGAGTTTGTTCGGCCAATGGAACGGGTTGTTGACTTCCGCACTAGAATCAGTGGCATAAGGCCTCGAGATCTTAGAAAAGGTTTGATATTCTTTTGTTTATGTTAGAATCTTGTAGATATGTTAGAATCCCATAAGTATTGCAATTGATGATACTTAAAATCAATTAATGATATTAAGATCAAGTAGATTGATTTTATATTTGTGTTATTAGCCTAAAACAGGTTAATTGAATATTCTATTGTTATGTGTCTCCTTTATAAATTGAATATCTTCGCTATGGTCTAAACAAATAAAATTTATCATATGCTTTCTCGTTTTCTCTCTTCTCAACTTGGTATCAAGAGCCTAACAAGAAGGCAACTCTAATATATGCTTTCCCTACAGACTCATTGCACAAAGGGATAAATTTTTGGAAACTATGTTTTTCTGTTTATGTTTTTTTTCTGTGCTGTATTTCATAGTTCACCGTGGTCATTACTATTCCCTGCTGGTTCAATGAGCTGTTTGTAGCTGTCAACCACCACCACTGGCTTCACCTTGACTTGTGATAACCAACCTTAACAATTGCTCTTCCATTAGGCGGCTCACATCCCTAAACCCCACTCTTGACTTTTCACATCTTTGCCACTACCTCCATTGCACGTGACGAGACCTTCGATAAGCTTTCCAACAAATTCTTTTGTGATCAAACTCTGCTCGCCTATTCTAGTTTTGGATTTGTGGTCTTTCTTCCATTCTGCACACCATTTGGTCCATATCCTTTTTATGGGTTGGCTATTCTTTGTTTAACTAGCTATTCTCTATTTGGCTGGTTATTCTATGTTGGACTGTTTTCCACACTGCTGGACTGTTTTTCTCTCTCTTTGAGGTTGATCCATGACGACTCTGAAACTCATGCATCTTTTCACCAACTTTGTCACTGCCCTGCTATTCTGCTGACAAGTTGGATGCCAATAACTACAATTTTTGGGCCGTAGACATCAAACTATGGCTCAAAAGTCAAGGTTATCTTGACCATATCTTACCATTAAAGAAAATAATGTGGTTGAACTTGCAAAGCTAATTGAAGTGAAATTTGTGCTCAACTTTGTGGGGTCATCAATCAACTATCTTCATTTCTCCGTCAAACAAATTTTCTGCTCCCACAATACATTTGAATTATTTGGGATGAGACCAAGTCAATTTACACTAGTGACAAAAAAATTCTATAGGGTATGTATGCCAACACCCCATGGATGTGGTGGTGACAAAGACACTTGATAGAACCATGTTAAACTATTTGGGTTCTATAGGTGTTTTTCATGATTTTAATTAACTTCTGCCTCTTGATGTGACCCCTAGCAATGAAATTGGAGAATCAACTTGTCCTTCTCATGCTACTACTTTATATGGTTTACATGCAAAGCACTCTTAGGTTTCGGACTAGATTTTAGGATCTCTTCCTATTGCTTGGTCTTCTTTGCTTGCATCCCTACTAAAGCAACACTCACTCATTGTGAGTTAGACCTATGTACTTGTTAGAATAAATAGTCTTAAATGTGATTTATTGTACTATTGTACTATGTGCTAGACCTAGTACCTACGAGCATGCTTTAGACCTAGTTCCTTGGAGCATCTTCTAGAGTTCTCTTCTTTTCTCTCATCCATTGTAATGTATCTCAAACTAGTATAAAATGAAAACCTAAGAGGAGAGAACTCTCTCTCTCAAATTAACACTAAATCTTCTTCCTTTAATCTCAAGTTGGTATCAGAATAATGGGTTAGAGTCTATCCTAACAAAATTTGATTTCCACCCGCTATAGAACCATTCATTAATGTCTAGTCCCACACTCGAGATATATATACCTTAACGTGATGGGTGTGTGTTGAAAGTCTCACATCAACTAGAGATAAGGTCAATTTAAAGTGTATAAGTGGGTGCAAACTTTACTTTCTAAGCCGGTTTTGTGGAGTTGAGTTAGACTTAAAAGTCCACTTCTTAATGGTGCCATCTATTTTTTTTGGTTTTTCAGCCACAATCTCATAGGTATGTGATCATGGCCACACTCACAAAAATAATGATGATCGTAGGTCACGATTCAAGTGACTGTTGCCACAAAATTGGTCACACCAATGATTGCTATTATGCTCAACATGGTTAACCCCTAGAACAACTTTTGTGGTAAACTTTACTGTAGATTCTCTTGCATGCAATCTTCAATGATTTCCTTCGATAACATGGGGACCATTAGGTCTCTAGTTCCATTGCTTTTGTTGGTCATATTGGTAATTCTTTTGTTGGCATCTCTCACTCTTTAGGCTGATTTTGGTTCCACCGATCATGTAATTGATACTAAATCCTTTTTCCATCACTTTCTTACAAATGGTTCTAGAAAATAGTCCTAAGGTGTTTGTATTGATCATCCTCTTCCCTTTCTTTATATTCTTTATGTTTTTGGAGGCTCTTTTTAATTTATTGTCCATTAGTAAACTTACATGGTCTCTTGATCGTGTCTTATGTTTTACTAAAGATTAAATGTGCTTGTAGGATTAAAGAATAGGGTGGACAATTGTGTAAAACATTCAATGTTATTGATATCGGATAACGGAAAATATCCGCGACTCCAAAAACCGTTATAAAGTTATAACAGAAATCATAACGGGTTATGACGGAAGTATTACGGTAAAAAAATATAATACCACCACATATAATTTTAATGAAAAAGTAATGATATTATGTATAATTATATTGAAATTTTTTTTGCAAAATTATTATAGTGAAAGTAGAATAGTAAAAAAAAATAGACTTGACGGCGGCCGGTGGCAGTGGCGGCCGGAGGTGGTGGTGGCCGGTGGCAGTGGTGGCTGCTGGGTGCTGCTACAGTGATGCTACAACGGAAAATAAGGCACTGTGAAAAGAAAGAATTGACTGGATTGATTTTGAATAAAAGATTAAAAAAAATTGACTGTGGGGATTGAACAGAATTCACTGCTGGTGGCTAAAGGGCTAAAGGAAGTTAGGGTAAAAAGGTAAGAATGAAGAAAAATGTTTAAAATTTGAGTGGGTGTGGGCCAGGCCCAATTGTTTAAAATAAGTTAGGTTTCCACGCGTTTCCTTTCTTCCTCACAAGCATGCCGCCGCCGCTACTGCAAGTTCTTTCTTCTCTTCGCTGCCCCAAGTCCTTTCTTCTCTTCTCTTTCGCTCATCCTTTTTTTTTCTCAGTTCGATATTTTCGCCTCCATCGTTTCACCACCGCAACCCGCCATGCACAAAGCGGCCTCCATGGGCCGCCATAGAAAATCCGATTCGCCTCTGCCTTGTTATGGCGGCAGGCTCGGAAACTGGTACCGATTTCCGCCATGGCCGATATTCAATAACACTGAAAACATTTTATTTATCCTTGTGCCTTCCAACAAAATGAGACTGTTGAACAAAAATCAAACATCTTCTTGAAGCCACATGAACTCCTATTTTCCCCTCTCATGTTCCTCATAGTTTTTGGGGTGATGTTGTCCTTACTGTGTGTTATCTTATCAAACACATACCTTCCTCAATATGAACGATAAAATCCCTTGTGAAGTTCTATATCCTCACCACTCTATTTATCCTTCATTGTCTTAGGTCTTTGGTTCTACATGTTTTACTCATGGTCTTGGTTTTGACATTGACATACTGTCTCGATCTCATAATTGTTTTGTCCTCAAGTATTCACGGTCTCAAAAGGGTACAAGTGTTATTCCCCATCTTTTCTTATGGAATTCATCTTTGCTAATGTCACCATCTTTGAAACAATTACATTTTTTGGGTTTGCATCATTTGTATCTAAGACTTGGAACATCGTTCCTCCACCATTTGGGAAGTTTGTGGTTGGTTGTCAATGGGTATATGGTCAAGATTAGTCTAGAAGACAAGGTTGACCAACTTAAGTCTCTCATTTCATTGCAAAAGGTTATACTCATATCTTCCAGTTAGATTCTGGTGATACTTTTTTCTCTAGTTGCCAAAAGGCCTTCTTTGCAACCATTCTTGTCGATTATTGTCATTTGTCATTTGCCTCTCTTGGACATAAAGAATGCCTTTTTGCATGGTGATATGCAAGAGGAAGTCTACATCAAGCAACCTTGCTTTGTTGCTCAAGGGGAGTCCTCTGGTCTTATATGTTTGTTATGAAAATCTTTATATAGCTTCAACCAATCACTTTGAGCATGGTTCAATAGATCTAGTACTGTGATTCAACAATTTGGTATGATTTAAAGCGGGGCTGATCATTCTTCCTTCTATTAACACTTGTTGACTGCATCTATTTGGTTATTTATGTTGATGACCTTGTCATTACAAGCAGTGATCAAATCATCATCTTTTTAAGTATTCTCAAAGGAAAGATCTTGACAAACTAAAATATTTCTTTAGGATGAGGTACACAGTAAAAAATGAGATCATCATCCTCCAAAGGAGTATGCAATGGTATTGTGAAAGAAATAGAAATGTTAAATTCCAAGATAGTCGAAATCGCCAAAGGATCCCAATGTCAAACTCATTCCAAATTAGAGGGAGCCTCTTCCAAATTCTGAAAGGTACAAATGGTTGGTAGGGAAGTTGAACTACCGTTCTATTACTTGTACAAATTACTCATTCATAGTTAGTGTAGTAAGTTCCTTAACTCCTCATGCACGATACATTGGAACACAATGACTCACATTATTTGATATATTAAAGGAGCTCTAGAAAAGCACTTTTGTATGGAGACAAAGGGCACACTCTAGTTGTGGGGTATTTTGATTCAAATTGGTTGGGTTCCCCCACTCAAAGAAGGCTGACCTTTGATTTTTCTATACAAAATGTTGTAGTTAGGTCTAGTATGGAGGTAGAGTATCAAACTACGGCTATAGTCAATCAAAAGCTTAATGACTCAGAGTTGCTTAAAAACCGAATTTTGGAGAAGTTACATAGCTATCACTTATATGTGATGATCAATTTGTTATGCGAGTTGTCTCAAATCTAGTATTCCGCAAAAGGATATTGAAGTTGATTATTATTTTGATAGAGAGAAAGTCATGTTCGAAAAATTATCTACTCTTTGTGTCAATTTCCATGATCAACTAGTAAATATATTCACTAAGTCATTAGAGGGTCCTTGGATTAATGACATGCAACAAGCTTGGTGTATATGACCTATATGCTCCGATTCTGAGGGAGTGTTAGAATCTTGCAAATATGTTAGAATCTATAGATACACTAGCTGATGATATTAGGATCAATTATATGTATTCTATATTTATGTTATTAGCCTTAAATAGGGTAACTGAATATGATGTAATTGAGTAGTTTTTCTGGGTTCATGGAAGTCGTCATATGCCTTAGTTTATCTCTTCTCAACAGTCTACCATTTTAAATACAATTGAAAGTTTTGGAACTTAAAAATTCCAATGATATGAATTATACCTCATTTCAATTTCCTCGAAGAAACATCAACTTCATTATATTCTTTGAAAGTTTCAAGGAGTCACAATTTATTTACTCTTACATGCATCATTCACTTCTTTGGACAATTGTAGCTTAGTTTCAAAATTTTTTATATCATCTCTTTTTTACTGATAAAGTTTGGACATTTTTCAAGAGCCACTGATTTTTCTTTTTCTTTATCTTTGATTGGAGTTTTCTTTTCCGTGACTTAACCAAAGCAAAGCATGTGTTCTGTGCCTTAGTTGGTCCTAATCGTGTTGTTAGAACAAAAGTTTCTAGAGCTGTACTGTACTGTACTGTATTACTCCTGAACTATTGTAGTGTTATGGCTTATCTGGGGGATGGTGTTTTTGGGACAACCGGTTATTTCACCAATCAAGTATGGTTATAATGTTTTGTAATCAAAATCCGGTTTTGTTTGCATATATTTGCTAATCATTCCAAGATATTTTTTTGTTCGGATATTAAAAAATCAGCTTTTACATAAGAAAAAGAGTGTATATGAAGCTGAAAGGAAAAATAATCGTGAGTTACAAAATGCCTAGATTCATGAAAACAGCTGAAATTGAAAAAAAAAATGAGCCATGTCTGCACTAATATTAAGATGTTAGGGTTCAGGTGCTCAGCTATTTGCATGTCTCAATTTCTAGAAGCAGCCATAGTAGTTTTATTATAAGTACGAGGACCATGATTTTCCTAACCACTTCTATGATACTTATGCCAATAAACTAATACAAGTTTCAACATGATCATTAAATTTGTAGCAAAGGATTTTTGGACTGCTCAGAAGAAAGTGTCAGAGTTGATCAACGGAAGGATCCTTGTTGGTCATGCCTTGTCCAATGACTTTAAGGTCTACACTTGAGTGATTATTTCTTCCACGTTCTTGATTTGTGTGTATGTTTCTCTTTTCAGCCTTTGGTGTTTAAAACTAAGAGTTGGACTGTATTTCTGCAGGCATTGTTATTAACTCATCCCAAGAAGGATATAAGAGATACCTCCGAGTACCAACCATTTCTAGGGTGCTGTGACCTAATTGCTTCATCTACCTTAGGTTTACATTTCTAAGTATTCCTGTTATTCATTATAATAAATTTGCATTTGGGTTTAAGCAGATCAAGTAGCAGAAGAGCACTGCGACATCTTGCTGCCGAACATCTTGGTGTGCAGATCCAAACAGGAGAGCACTGCCCAGTTAGTTTATTTTCATTTTTTTCCTTATATGATTGATCAGTGACCAATACAAGACTATTACTGTGTTGAGTAAATGATAATTGTCTTTCTAGGCTAAAAGTTGCACTCGCTTTAATTGCTTGTGCCATTCTCAAAAGTTTGACTTTTTGTTTTTCATTTATGCAAACCTGCATTTTTTGTTGTGTCGCTGTATCTCTAAAACATGAAAAAAAAAAATCTAACAAAACCATGTTTCAGATAGAAGATGCTCGTGCTGCTATGCTGCTTTACCAAAGACATAAGAAGGACTGGGAAAAGAGCATAAAAGATCAATTTCGGTTCAAGCAGAAGCAAAGGAAATCGAAGCAGAAAAAGAAGCACAAGATTGAAGATGCTTCAAATGCAAACCATGTTGAAATTGAATCCTAGATTTGCGTGCCCTTTTGAAAACATCTGGTCAGGGGACCTCCCCTTCAATACTTGTTGTATTGCTTAGATTTGGACTCCAAGTACTGTTAAAAGAAACAGTTTTGCATCTAAGTATAATTGGTAGGGAAAAGCTGATCTCAGTTTTATTGAGTAGAAGTTATGGTAAGTTATTATGTACCCATTATTCAATTTGTGTTACACAGATCTATATGTCGTGTACTGTATTTCATAATACTTTAGTGATATTTATTAAAGAAGTAATTCATTTATAAAGTACTATCATGTATTTCATTTATAAAGTTCTGGAACTTTTATGATGATAATTTATAATTTATTTTGATAATATTTAATATACATATTATTTTGATTTTGATTTATATAATAATAATTATATATTTATTATATTTTTAAAAAATATTATATATTTTTATTATGTTTTAAACAAAATTAATATTTTTTAATATACATATATAATGTATCATATTTTATTATTTTTAAATTGATTGTATCGTGGTATCAAATATATATTGTATAACCATAATAGTGGTGTATAATATAGTAAAATTTATGCTTTAGTTTAAATTAAATCAACAGTTTACGTTAGAGAACTTTTATTTAGACTGATAATTTTTTTTTTGATTGAGATACATATATCATTATCGATTAAAAGCTCGTGTTTGGATTTACGATGAATTATCTAAAGTTATGTTGAGATATTAGTTAATTTAGTCTGTAGAAAATCTAAATGTCAAGTCTCATGGTGCGGAATGGATACTAAACTTACAATTCAATCATGCACCCTTTTTTTTCACACTTCCCCCATAAAATATTTTATCCCCATATATACCCCTGAGTAAAATATAATTAAAATTTTAAATTTCTTTCTTCTTTCTTCACACGGACATGTCTCTTTATCTTTACGTTCTCATTTCTATCATCTTTTTCATCCATCATCAATTTCATCTTCATTATTTTTTGGATTGACTAATCCAAACTTCCGAATCTGGTAATACATACTTAACTTAACTGTTTAATCCGGTACTTAATTTCTGGATTGGTCAATCTAATATGCATTATTAGATCTGAGAGTGTATACTAGATTACCCAATTTGGTATGTAAATTTACATACCTTACATATGAGATTGGTTAATCCGATATACAATTTTTTATCCAATAATGCATACTGGATTGGATAATTCGTATACACTTTCAAATATAGTAATGCATACTAGATTGATCAATCAATAAGTGCTTTTTTGTTGTTTTTTTTATTCAAGTTTGTTATGCATAGGTTGTTATGCATGCCCTAAAATGGACTCAGCTGCATGAGCTAACACCTCATTTGGCATCCATCCTGTGTAACCTGAAGTGATCATGTAATATGTGCTCTCATGTTTGAACAAAGTTTGAGCTCTTGTTGTTTGCTATTCCAGTAGTTGCTTTGGTGTAATTGGCATCATAAATATGCATCCACATCACATATTTTTCTATACTCTCATTGTAAATAACTGTTGGCCTCTCAAGCACATTAGATGTGTGCAAATCATTGGTTTCATTTGTTTCATATGTTGCCAATACAATCCCCTCATGTTCCCATGTCCACAAGTCCTTCGAAGAATAACAACCAACTCCAATGATGTCTACCAATCCGATATTTACATTTACATACCAGATTAGCCAATCTGATATATAAAATCAGATTGGGTAATCTGATATACACTTTCGAAGCATACTGAATTGACAAATCCAAAAATTTAGTTCCGAATTAAACAATCTAGCATTACCAAATTTGAGAGTGCATTTAGGATTAGTCAATCCAAAAATAGTTGTCGAGATGAAATTGGTGATGAATGAAAAAGATGACGAAGATGACAACGTGAAAGTAAGAGGGGCCGTCGGCATAAAGATAGAAGAAAAAAAAATTAAGATTTTTAATATATTCTATTCACGGATAAGATGGGATAAAACATTTTATAGGTGTGCTGGTAGAAAAAAGGGGGTGCAGGGAATAAATGCTCTTCAATGAAATACAAACAACTTTAGATTTTATTGTATTCAAAAATAAAAATTAACATTGCAACTATTTATTCAAATACACCCTAGCCTGTGTATTTTTTCTTGGGAATGAACTATTCTGGAATAAATTAATATCTGATTATGCTGTGTGTGAGTGTGACACCAAAATACTATTAGCATGATTAATCTTCACTCTAGAGGAAAAAAAGATTAGGATGTACATATGGTATAACAGAAAAAAGAAATTACAATTAGGATTATTTTCTATTCTAAATTTTTTTCTTCTGTAAGACTGTGTTAAGAAGAAAAATGTAGTGAGTAAAAGTTCCTTTGCTCCAAATCTATTTCTGTACACAGTTTCAAGTTTTTAAAAGTATACAGTTTTCCTTGATAAATAAGCTATTAAGACCTTTGTTATCTTTATATCCAAACAAACTATAATACTATTTTTTTTTAATAAGGAAATGCAACACTATTTAATAAGGAAATGCAACACTATTTAATAAATTCTAAATTTATTTTTCTGCAATGGTAAAACTTGATGACAAGTATTTAGTTGCCAAAATCCTTATTAAAGAATGTTTTTTTCTTACAAATAAGCATTAGCAACGACCAAGGCGCGACTATGACCAAAAGTTTAAACGAAACGCAACAACCACCGCTTCTATCTCTGCGGATCAAAACACAGACACGTTCCCTTCTCTCTCTCATTCACATGGTGCACATGCACACACACTCCTCACCTTCACTTCAAAAACCCTAAACCCTAAATCATTGAGATCCAACCCAATCTCAATGCTCTGAAATTCAGCCTCAAATACTGAGAAGATGCGGATTCCGAGCAATCGCGCGTTCACGAGAATAACGCCCTCTGCTTTCAGTTATCACCGTTTCAAATCCTACGTTTCAGACTGCAGAGCCGTGCTTCTTCCCTCCTTCGGTGGACCCGACCTGCTTGAGCTTCGGTCGAACGTGCAAGTCCCTCCGCTGAAGCCGCACGAAGTCCTCGTCCACACGCGTGCCGTTTCCGTCAACCCCTTGGATACTCGTGTGAGTTGTCTTGCAGTTGCATTGCTTTCCTTGAAATGTTCTTGAACTCGCCTGTTTTGAAGAGGTTTTGAGCTGTTCTGAGAGTTTCTTGAACTGTTGTGAAGATTTGTTGATGTTTTGGGATTTTTTTTTTAACTGTGTTGAGAATTTTCTGAGCTCTTTTGAGAATTTCTTATTGTTTGTCTCAGATGCGTGCCGGTTACGGGCGTTCCATTTTCGAGAGATTGTTGCCTCTCATTTTGGGGCGCGACATCAGTGGTGAGGTTGCGGCGGTTGGAGCTTCTGTGACGTCGGTGAGTGTGGGAGAACAGGTTTTTGGGGCTCTGCATCCCACTGCTGTGAGGGGCACTTACACGGACTATGCGATTCTCTCAGAGGATGAGGTTACTCCGAAGCCAGATTCACTTACTCACGTGGTATGTTGTATTGTCATGATCACTATATAGTTAGGTATATTTGTGTCTATGTTGGACTGTGGAAGCTGTTTGCAATCAATATGTGTGAGGGATTAAATTTACTATGATCAATTCATAACAGTAATTAGATGCCATTATTTTCATATTGTACACCCGTTTAGCTCTCTAAAGTGATAGCTATGTGGTAGGACACAACCTCCTATTACTACTATTACTAAGCTCTATTAAAGAAGAAACAAGGGGAAAGGAAAAATACAGCTGATTGTTTTAATTCAAACAGCTGCAAAATCTGTTGGTAGTTAACTTTGTTGTTGCGTTGGGAAGCTTGTATATATAAATATAGGCCTGTTTTCAGGTCTTGGGGTATTAGGAAAATTAGTGAATAGTGGGAGGATTCTGGACCCTCGAAGTGCCAAAGGTGTTTTTGTAATAATTCTGAAACTTCTATTTAAAATTCTCAGTCTCTTTGTTTGAGTTTTTGATCCAGTTTCTATAAACTGTTATTAGAGCTCGATTCGAGCTCTGTGGGTTAGTACACATGGTGCCTACAAGAATGATGGAATCACTAGTGGAAGCATTGGAGAAGACTCTAGCTGGGGAATTCAATAACCGGAACATTTTGAAGGAAGACTTAATGCAAGACTATCCCAAATGGATGCAGATTTAGAAGCTCGACTTTTACTAAAAGATTTTTGCTTGGCTCGGTTGGAGAGGCTGGTGGAAAATTTGTGAAAGAGGGATGTAGGAAAGGTGCAAGTGCAGCAACTTCTATAAACCAGAGAGTTTCTGATAAAGGTGCACCAGAAGAATTGGCGAGTGCAACATTCTTGGGAAACAAGAATTGTGACAAATGGAGGCAGCTGGATAGTCTTGTTTTTGAGGGAGAAGATGCAATGGGTTGGATAGGAAAAGTTGAGCATTATTTCCATTTGAGAGGGGTACAAGAAGAGGAGAAAATGGAAGAGGTTATGGTGGCAATGGAAGGAAATCGCTATCTTGGTTTCAGTGGTAGGAAACATGCAACCCAAACCAGCCTTGTTTTGGTTTCAAGAATGCCCTCATTCAAAGATTCCAACTGATTTTAATGGGAGATCCTTTTGAGTCATTGCTGCCTATTGAGCAGGAGAAATCTGTGAATGAATTCATCACTCAATTTGAAAGATTTGTGTGAGTTATTAAGGGGTTGGATGAACAATATTTGATGAGATTTTTTTTAATGGGTTACGGGAGGAGTTCAGAGCAGAATTGAAACTGTATAATACAAATAATCTTTCTGAAATATGAATAAATCCCACACTATTGAAGGGAAGAATGTAGCGGTAGCAAAGGCAGTAGGGGATTATGGAGACAGAGGAGGGGGTAGGAGTTTTCCTATTCAAAGAGGAACAAAGGAATGGATAACAACACCTCCAAGATCAATGGCAACAACTAATTCAACACCACCCAATTTATTGGCTGAAGCAAATTCTTTTTCTCAACCTGGTACCTGCAAGGCAGTAATGAGGTAAAGGCTAATGGTCTGGCCACAATAGAGGCAATTTTAAAATATTCACACAGTCAGAGCTTTAAGAAAAGAGCATAAAAGGAGAATGTTTTCATTGTGATGAAAAATATAGCGTGAGTCATGTTTGCAAGAACAAGCAACTCAACATCATCATGTTAATAGAAGAGCACAAGGAAGAAGAAGAGCATAGAAATGGTGGATGTTTTTGTAATTGCTGAACTTTTCCCACAATTCCATCTTGAGGACAAGGTGAATCTTATTGGCCTGGGTATTGTTAGGACACGACTTCCTATTACGAAGGTCTATTAAAGAAGAAACAAGGGTAAAGGAAAAATACAGCTGTTTTTTTTTTTTTTTATTTTAAACAGCTGTAAAATCTGTTAGTAGTTAACTTTGTTGTTGTGTTGGGAAGCTTGTATATATGTAGGTGTGTTTTCAGGTCTTGAAGGTATTAGGAAAATTAGTAAATAGTGGGAGGATTCTGAACCCTCGAAGTGCCAAAGGTGTTTCTGTATTAATTATGAAACTTCTATACGAAATTCTCAGTCTCTTTGTTTGAGTTTTCTTTCCCATTCATAGTTTCTGATTCAGTTTCTATAACTATGGCAATAATATTTGTCTCTTTGTGCCCTATCCGTTGGTTTTTCTTTCAATCTTATAACTCATTCTTTACAAAATTAGTGGTTTCTACATTTAGCAATTGGTTATAATTTCCCTTGTTTACTTTGATAATTGAACCCATGCTTTTTTCTTCTTTTTTTCCCATTTTAATCTTGTAGGAAGCCAGTGCCATTCCTTTTGCTGCATTGACAGCTTGGCGTGGACTAAAATGTACAGCGAGAATAAGTGAGGGGTATGTTTATATTGATGAGATTATGATTTCAATGGGTGGAAATTAATTTCTGCATATTATTTTCTGTTCTATATTTTTTTTTTGTATTTTTATCACACTATAAGTTCAGCTTGCTAAAAGCTCTCGTTCCACTAACTTATATCCTTTAGCTTATCTCAAACAGACAAAGGATATTAGTAGTGGGAGGTGGAGGAGCAGTAGGGTTGGCTGCAATTCAGCTTGCAGTAGCTGCTGGATGCTCTGTTGTAACTACTTGTGGAGGTCAAAGCGTAGAGAGACTGTTAGCTGCTGGTGCGGAGCAAGCTGTTGATTATGTTGCTGAGGTGGTGTTGAAACTTCTTTTGTATACTTTTTTCCAGTCTTCAGTTATTTAAACTGTGCCAAATATTGCTATTGAAGCTTTTTGTTTGAAAAAAAGATCATGAAAGGGAAAATAACAAATACTTGGTGTACCAGTTTATCAAAAAACAGAGAATAAGATGCTAAAAACTGAAATAAAATAGAGATTTTAAAACAGAAAATAGTTGCCATTTGATGAATGTGGAAACTGGCCGTTGGCACGTGGTCATTGGTAAGATGTTTTTTCTTTTCAAACTAATTTTTTATATTTAAGTTTGAAGTTAGTGAAAATAATTATAAATGTGGATAAGTGAGAACTTAGGGGGCGATTGGGGATTGCAAATCTAAACAAGATATCTATTTAATTTTAATTGTTCAATAAAGTTATATGGAAGAGTGATGGCAGCTAAGGTCTTATCTTAATTTAACTTCTTTCTCTAAGAAATACAAATAAATCCTAATCCATAAGGATTGACTCTATTCTGTAATACTATCCATAAAGTGAAATTTGAGGTTTAGAATATGTACCAATAAGACCTAATTAACATAAAACCCAAGCCCAAATGCAATCCAAGACAAATATATATGAAAATCAGTGGTTTTCTTATAACTTTATTCTGGATTGACAGGATGTTGAATTGGCTATAAAGGGGAGGTTTGATGCTGTTTTGGATACTATTGGTGTCTCAGAGACAGAACGAATAGGCATTAGTTTTCTGAAACGAGGTGGACATTACATGACACTTCAGGTAGGATATGAATGTCACCTTTCTCATCCTTATCACACTTTGCAGATGTACTTAGTTCGTTGGCAGAGTGACCTTTTAGATGTCTTTCTTAAAAAGCAATGCTTGTGCTTCAATCTCCTATGTTTGCTATTTCATTGAAGGGGGAGGCAGCATCCTTGGCTGATAGGTATGGACTTGCTATTGGGCTTCCAGCAGCTACAGCTCTTTTATTGAATAAACAGCTTCTATACCGGTGCACTCATGGAATAGGTAGAAATGTCCAAATTATCATTCTATTTTGCTTTGATAACCTGGAAGTATGTTTACTCCTTTCCTTTGTAATTTCTATCTTTTGTTTGACATTGATAGGACTGGTATCATAGCAACAAGAAAAAACTGGGTTTTTATTGAATGAAACTATGAAGAAGTCTGTGAATTCATTCATTCGTAATTCCAAATATTTCAAGAGGTCTAGATCCTCTCCTTGTACTGCTTTCCGATCACAGAATCCCCTAAGTTACTGGTCTACAGTTTATAACTGAAACCCATGCTTAACTGGCTTAATTAGTTGCAATACAAATACACTGCCCTTCTTTCTAACATAAGCTTGTGTATCTCTTTGACTAACTAACTTAGCTAACCACTACAAAACTAATTAATGGGTATCTATCATACTCTCCCCTAAAATTTCAACATTTCCTCAAGGTGAACTGCTTCTGAATGCTGAAATAAAGTTCCCGTGGTGTTCTTATTGACGACAGAATCATGGTGGTGACCAAGTCAACAAGAATAAAGTCTTTTTTTTTTTTTTTATTTCCAAAGTTAACTTTCAATCCTCCTAGGTTAAATACCAATGTGATTGTAGCCATTCATCTCTAATACTGTGTTTTCTGAGGCATTTTTTACCATGAAACTGAGTGTTGTAGTTGCAGCCTTACAGCCAAAGGTTATGAGGAATTACCATGACCTTCATAGGTCATCTATCTTACTCTGTTGGGTCTGGTTGACTAGGATGTGAGGAACACTCAGTTCCCGTGACTTCCTGTTTTCTTTTCCTTTTCCCATTTTATTGTAGTGGGTTGGATTTGTTAATTCCGAAAAAACACCATTTATTTCTCCAGGGTTCCAGTTCTACACCTTCCATGTCGGAATATGATTCTAGTTGTTCTTAGCCCGCATTGCTCCAGCCTCTTTTTCTCCCTTTGATTGTCCTTTTGTTGCTGTTTTTATTTGTTTTTCTAGGTCCATCCACTAACTATTCTTTCCACGCGGTTCTTTTCTTGGCTCTTGATTTTCATCTTTACTTCTATTTTCTTCATCCAACATGAAATATTGTTCATACTTTTCTGTTTATTGACGATACCTGTTCCTATAAACGTTGGAGACAAATTCTGTGATTTTTCCATCCACCTATTGGTTGAAACTTCTACTTCCCTTAATTAACATGATCATTTTATACGTTGAGGATCACCTGTACCTTTTGCCTGAGTTATTTCGTCATCTCCTTCAAAGATTCTATTCCCTGCTCCCCAATGATTCCAAATGCTCCAAGAATCTGTCGTTAATGCGCCCACAACTCTGGGCTCAATTTCTCTTGTACCAATTGATAGAACTTGTATCATAGCAGTGAGAAAGGACAGTTTTCATTGAATGAAATTAGGGATGAAAGCCCATAAGAAGAAAAACAAAATTCTAGATATTTGAAGAGGTCTGGATCCACTCCTTACACTGCTTTCTCAAGGACAAAGGTTATCTGAACTGTCTATAGTTATTCTTATTTGTAGGAAACTACTGGTCTACAGTTCATAACTGAAACCCACCTTGATGGACCTACATAGTTGCAAGCCCATTTACCTTCTTTCTAACAGAAACCCTTTATTTTGTTGACTAACCTAACTAACTTGGTACTAACATACAACAACAACAAAGTCTTATCTAACTCTTTACTAACATAATTGACATAAATAATGGATATGTATACATTAGACCTTTTTTGGTAGACTTCTATCTAAGCACATCTACAACAGAAAAAAAAAAATGCTTTTTCATAAACCAAAATTAACTCGTGTAAGTTAATCTGTACATAAGCTAATTTTAGTTTATGGAGAAAACATTTCATTTTTCTTATTTTTTTCTCCGAAAAGTGTTTGCGAAGAAGTTTGTCCAAACAAACTTATAGTCTTTTTACCACGCCTAATGTGCATACATGCTACTCCCCTTTCGTCGTCCGTAGTTCACTATAGGCTAAAGGAGTAGTTTAGATGGAGTGAAAAAATTTTATATTATGCTGATTGATATGATATTTGTTTTTAATCTAACATTGTATTACTGGAAATTTTTTCTTTCTCATACCTAGGTGACCTAAGTAGAACTCTCAAGCATTGATAAGATCTGGAGCTGAACCAACTTAATTAAAGGAATAGAAATTTTGAAAATGGGTTATGCTGTAATTTCCTTGTACTCTATGCATCTGGTATTCCATTTAAGGTAGCGAGATTGACATCAAGCTTTCTTGCTGGTTGTTATGTAAATGAAGCAGAATCAAAGATATCCTGAAGTAAAACCCTTTCTCGCATGTCCACCTTCCTTGTAGAAAAAGTGAAAAACACATTTTTGATTTAACAGTCTAATTGTTTTGTGCTTGGTGTTCCCTTTAGATTTAATTTAAATTGTTATTGGTGTAAGTTAGAAACCAAGGGTGGTGTTTATTTCCTTGTTTTACCTGTACTGACAAATTCCTGGTGAAGTTTTTTTTTAATGTGGAGCCAAAACTCCTTCGTTCATTGTGATTACAGAATACTCATGGACATACATGAGGGCTGACTCAGACGGTTTAAATGAGATTCGAAAGCTATGTGAAGCTGGGAAGATGAAGATACCTGTGCATACAACGTTTCCCATAACACAAGTAAAAGAGGCACATGAGGCAAAAGACAAGAAGCTCATTCCAGGTAAAATAGTTCTGGAATTTGATTGACGTCCCGAAGCTGATAGCAGCCGCTTAAACTAGGTTTTTTCCCCTTCATTCTTGGGTTCTCTTTTCAATGGAATGTTCCACAATTAATTGACGAATTGATAGTTTTCTTTTTTCTTTTTTTCTGGGTTTTCATTATATGATAGAAAGTGGAAACTCTTTGTAAATTTTTGATTCAGAATATATCCGGTCATGAAAGTCTGTAAATTGATAAGTCTGTGTGACACATGACGACCTTTCTTTACCTTTACAACTGTTCAAGTTTTAGTCATGTCCATTTGTGTTGTCGTGGAAGGTGTTGACATGACGTTATACCTTCATAACCCCCATGTGTCAGTTGCACTCACTATCAGTAGCCTATCCATGTTCGCTTGAATTGTGACATCGAAAGAGAACATTGGTAAATTATTAGCAGAAAGCTTGTTCATTGTATTGACGTATTGTGCTACTAGGGAGCGGAGAGGTAGGCATCATTTGCTGTTGAAATGGCCAGATCTTAGGAACATTATCGGGCAGCATTTGTCTGCTTACCTTTTAATTTATTTGAACTGCTAGGAACAGCCTATTCTCCTTTCTTGATCACGTGTGGCATTCGTGATTCAAATGTTAATGAATTAAAACTTGTAACCTCACTTGGATACAACTATTCAATTATTTACGGTCTGGTGGGACACAATCTAACATGGACTGCATTACACACTTTGACAACCCCCTAACACTGGTCACCAAACCAGCAATTATTTTGATTGTAACACTATAAATTAGGTCTTCACCTCTTTAGTTACTCTTTGTATTATAATATTACCCTAATCAACTTCGTAATTATCATAGTTTAGAAAAAATGTAAAGGTACCTCAAAAAGGCTCATTGCCCACTTTACGGCATCGGCTTTACCTCAACCGGGCCTCATGCAGAAAAGCCCAAAAAACCAGACAAAGTTAAAGTGCCCTTCAATGTAAGTCCATAAAAAAATATTATTGCACAATCTGCTTTTTATAGATGTCTTTCTATATGCGTTCTTAGTATCAGTTTTGTCAAGTTGTGTAAATGTATGGTCAAACCCATTCTTTTTAAGTAACCTTGACCCACTTATTAAGTTGGTTATCATTCAGCTTTGGAGTTAGGATCATATGAACAAAGAGTTGTGCGTGGTTCTCTGAGTGGGTTTCCATGTAGCTGGACCACACCTCTAACCTAACCCTATTAAATGCTTTACCTTGTTGCATGTGACGTGAGTGTTGAGATGATGGTTGAAGGGTGTTTACCAATCTCTGATTTTACACCAAAATTGAATTAAGTATCCAACTAATGAATGCAGTAACAGTATTATGAAATAAAATATTATCAATAACTAGAAAGTTTAATTTATTAAAAAAACTTTTCATTTTCAAATTAATGGTGGTCTATATGTGCTAGTTTGTTTGCATTATTTGGCAGGCAAGTGACTGACCTATTCAATTAGCTTCATTTTATTAATATCAGTCGATAATATTTTGGCAAAGGCAATGAAATGAATGAATGGATTTCTCTGCCACGCGTCACATGTGCGCAGATTTCTATGATATCCATGGGAAGCATAGTAAACGGCACACTCCTTCGCAAATGGGTCCATATGTTTGTTTCGGAATCTTGCATCTACTCTCCTTTTCATGCGCGTGCCTGCACACACTTTTTTTTCTCCCTTTTTTTTCTCCCCGGGTCTCTCCTTTACATTCTTTATTCAATTCAAACATGGTAAAGTTGTTGACTTTTATAAAATGATAAATAATGTTTAATCTATTGAAATATAAAATAAAAAATATGTAATTATTCATTAGTACAAAATCATCTTACACTCAACTTCCATATTCTTCTAGGTAGCTTCAATCACCATCGTCAACCCATGCATTCGTTTCTAATGGAATTCTTGCATGCAAATGTATTCCATTATTAAAAGGATGGTACTCTGAGTACCGGACAAAAAGTTGAAAGTATGGTGAAATGAAAACAGAAAAATATGGTGAAATGCAGTAAAAGGCGCGTGGCGTAAAAGGAAAGCAGTGATGAGTGAGATAGGGGAGCAACAGCTAAAAGCAATGAAATTGCTAAGCTTGTATGTATCGTGTGGTCACGTGCGGTGCACCTTCTTCCTTCTTCTTTTCATCTCTTCCTGTCTTATTCCCACGTGACGTCTTTCACACACACCCTTCTTCTGCTTTCTTATTTCGTATCTGCCACTCCCAACCCATCATTTCTTCATTTCCAAACAACCTAATTATTATTTTACCATCTTCTTAATGTTGATTAAATATATCTAATGTGCCCTGACAAATGATGAGAAGTCTGAAAAACAAGACATAATAACAATAATAGTGTGTTTGTATTGTGAAAACAGAGAGAGAGAGAGAGAGAGAGAGAGAGAGGTGAGAAAGCAGAAAAGGCAGGCATATGTTACAGACAGACACTGTACCATAAGGGTACAGGTTTTTAGTTATTTGGTATTTACATCTACACTTACAAAACAATAGTATTATCACTGCAGCTCTGAGTTCTCACACCACACGGATGGACACATGAATTCTGTGAAAGTGTCATCAACTTTTGTATTCCCAACACCAAAACTTTCTCCCCCATTTTCATTTTCCTTCATCTCCTTCTATCATCTATCAATCTATCTGCCCACGTTCCTCCCCACACTATTTTACTGCTTCCTACCACCTATCACAATACATCTTTATAACATTTTTGCATCTCAATTTGGATCACATACATATATACATTATCTGCTGCATATTCATTCTTGTCCCTTATTCCAACCATTTCCCATCAGGCTACCTGCCACCTACAATAAACTCCATTATTGTAGAATCACATTTCATGAATCTTATAAAAATGGGAATCCTTGACAGCTGAATTAACAAAGTTGAGGAACATGTTAAGGGCTCGGTATGCAATAGTTTCGTATTCAAGAAAACCACTCAAAATATGATTATGTTTTTATATAGACACTCCAATCCAATTTGGGTCTTTGTCAATTCACACTTTTTTCTTTCTTTCTTTCTATCACGTTATGGCAGCGCTTGTTGTATTTATTAAATACATCTACTGTTTTCTTCATCATTTTTGTAGTTTGTGGGCATTAATTACGTATTAAGAATACAAGAAGCGAAGCTAATCAAATTATTATTTGAGAGATTTCTTTCACATTCATTGCGGCTGATAATGCTTCTGATATTGACAAATACTATACCGTTAGGTGGGCTTTTCTATTTTTTTCCTCTCATAAATAGCCGTTGGGTAGGTTTTGTTTTCCAAGTTGTATTGGTAGTTGTGTTTGCTAGTTGTTGGTTAAGATTATCGTACCATTATTTGGTAGTGTGCTAGTGTTTTCACATAGGTTTTTATTAAGGCAAAAGTTATCTATATTTAGGGGATAAAAATCCCATTATATCCAGAAACTATTTTAGAAAATTTTAACAATCATGATCTAAAATAGTAGCATTGATTTTACCGAAACGTCTAATAGTAAACACATATATTATTCACGACATGAGGCCAAAATCTCCTTTATGCTAGTCTTACAAGAATATAAACTCTTTATCTATTCCTTTTCCTGTCAAATTTCTTTTCCACTCACACTCTCACACACAACCTTTCTTTTTCTATTATTTTCCCACTGCTTTCTGTCTTTACCAAAGTTGTTGATCTGCCAAAAGTCTCGTGCACGCAGATGATTTTTCCTTTTCTGCTGAACACGGAGACGAACCTTGAGACTTGAGTACTTCACTAATAACAAGTATCATTCAAGATTCACCCCCCACTTCATTTCACCACACATATGATTCATACCACACTATCCCATTCCCAAATACCAAGTCCAAAGAAAAATATTATAGTCATCTTAGAAGAAACCACTTGTGAATCGATGAATCTGGGGGAATGGATTATTATTCCTCCGTAGTGCATAGTTGCAAGATAAGGTGACAGATTATGTGAAAAAATGTGAAAAATGAAAGTAAGTTTTGTTTTACTAAGATATAGAACTAACTTAATGAGAATATGTCTGTAAGAAATAAAAAATAAAGAAAAAGCACCAGTTGGCAACAAGACCCTACCCTACACTCTAGCCACAGTGGGTTACATTTTGATAAAGACAAACAGCATTTCGTCATCTTCCATTAAACACTTTCCTCTCTCTCAGTATCTCTCTCTCTCTCATTCTATCGGACACACTCTCACTCACAAATAGTAGCCACCTTGCAATCTGTTACTGAGGATAATAGGCCACTCCACCTCACAACCAAGCAACGCTAAGCAATCTTTCATTTATTGACTGTGCTTTTATAGAGCTACCATCCCAAAAAATCAACTCTTGTGTCACACAATGGCCATGGCATGACTTGGCAAGTGTTATTCTGAAACCAAATAAAAAGAAAAAAGAAAAAAATGGAGACAGATAGAGAGAGACCCCATCGCAGCACAAGTAGCAATAGCAGTAGCACAAGCGAGTTGTTTGTTTGCTTCACTTCCCGTTTGTCCTCTTCATCCATGAAGCTCTCTTCTAAGTCCATTCTCAGCCCAAGCCGCAGCAGAGACCCTCCTCAGATTTCCCTCTCTTCTTCCGTCAGCAGGAGGCTCAAGAGCAATGGCAGCATGAAGGGAGGCCAAGCCTCTCCCATGTTCCCAACTGCTGGCAAGAGAAGAGGGTGTGGCTTTGAGAACCCTGAACCTTCTTCTCCCAAAGTCACTTGCATTGGCCAGGTGAGGGTCAAGACCAAGAAGCAAGGGAAGAAGATAAGGGCAAGGTCTAAGAGGAGAGGAGAGGCTAGCTTTAGGAAGGGTGAACAAGGTGGTGCAAATGCCAATGGAAATGCAAATCCTAATGCAGATCTAACTAGACAAAACAGCCAAGGGTTTCAGCATCACCAGAACTGCTTGAAGCATCGGAATCAGAGATGGGTGCATCTCCCCTTGACAATATGTGAGGCCTTGAGAGAGTTCAGCTGCTTCTTTCCTTGCAGGTCTTCTTGCATGTCAAGTGAGAAGGAGAAGGAAAAGGGTGGTGGAGTGGAAGGAGGAGGACTTGTGAGAGAGGGTTCGTGTGGGAATGGACTTGGAAGGTGGCTGGTGGCTTTGCAGGATGGGGATGGGAAGGGAAGGGGGATTGAGTTAGTGATGGAGGAAGAAATGGAGGATGGAAGAGAGAGAGGTGAGAGGAGCCGCAGCCAGAGGAGGCATGTGTTTGAGGACATTGATGTTGATTTGGTGGTTGGAGAGGAAGAAGAGAAGAAGAATGATGAGGTGGTGGGAGAGGAAGAAGAGAAAGCAAGAGTTAGCATATGTATTCCTCCCAAAAATGCTCTTTTATTGATGAGATGCAGATCTGATCCAGTCAAAATGGCAGCTCTGGCTAACCGTTTTTGGGAATCACCTGTTCACAAAACCAAATGTCAAGAAGAAGAAAAAGAAGGGGAAGAACATGATGAAGAAGACATTGTGGATGAAGATGAACAAGAAGTAGAAGATGATGACACACAGCAACCCATCAAAGTGAAAGAGGATGAGCAACAAGTAGAAGTAGAAGAAGAAGAAGAAGAAGAAGTTGAAAGAGAAACCATAGAAGATACCATTTGCCAAAGAGAAACAGAAACTATGGTGGTGGTCAGTGAAGAAGAAGAAGAAGAAGCCGGGAAGGAAAGCTATGAAGTTGAAAGCGTAGGAAACATAGAAAGCAGAGAGTTTCATGAAGTAAAAGAAGAGGAAGAAAAGAGTGACCAAGAAGCAAATGAAAATGCCATCGAAAAAGGTGAAACTTTAACACATTCTGAAGCTCATTCAGATCTCCACAACCTTAAAACCGAAGGAAAAGAGGTTAATCTCCAAGAGGCTATAGAAGTGAGAGAAAACAACGAAAGCTCAGAACTTTCTTCCACCCCAGAAACGTTCACAGCTTCAGAACCCACCCCAGAAACGTTCACAGCTTCAGAACCGGAAAACGACGACGGAGAGCCAGAAACGGAAGCAGTGACGACCGAAACTTCAGAAGGGTCAACGGAGGAGGAAGAAGAGAAAGTGACTACGGAGACCGAAACGCAAGAGCCGACCCGAGACCCGAATTCGGATCCACAGTCAAAGGAGCGAGAAAATGGGTCAAAATGCGAAGATAGAGAAAGGGAAACGTTGCCGGAGTGCTTGTTACTGATGATGTGCGAGCCCAAGCTGTCAATGGAGGTGTCCAAGGAAACGTGGGTTTGCAGCACCGACTTCATACGGTGGCTACCGGAGAGACCTGCCGCCGCAGGCGGCGGCAAAAGGCTGAATGGAGAGACCTTTACAAAGACCAAGCCGAAGCCGAAGCCTTCTCCACCGCTGATGCAGCCGCCACGGTCGTCGTGTTCGTTCCCGGCGATGGGCGGTGCCGCCGGAGTGTCAATGGCGACAATGATTGAGCAGAAGCTGGTGGGGTCGAAATCAGGTAATGGGTACGAGCCGTTTGTGCTCACGCGCTGCAAGTCGGAGCCGATGAGGTCATCGGCTAAGCTAGCTCCGGAGGCTTGCTTTTGGAACAACAGGAAGCTTGAGCCGCATCCACCCGCCGCTCAGCTTGGGGTCGGCGCGCCGGCTGGTGTTGGATTTTGATTTTCATTTTAATTCTCTCTTCCTGAAAACTCTCAAATTTCTTTTTTTTTTTAATTGACAGAATAATCAACTGTTGTTATTATTATGTGTAGATTACTGCTAAACTTTGGGCTGCTTTGTTAAACTAGGATTTTGATTATACTCCTATTTTGCTGTTTTTAGAATGTAATCCTTTGTATAAATAGTTTTAGTGATGGTATTTGTTTTGGGGTCCATTATTACTCGTTAGTGAAGTTATAATAAGAGTTTTAATTTACCTGTGCAGTGTTAACCAGTATTCTGGTATGATGTGGTGCATGTTGTATTTATTTCTGTGATGGTTGGTATATTTCTTAGTTGGAACATATTATGAAGGAGATAATGGAAGTGGTGGAAGGCTTGAAGTATGTGTATATGCGTGTTCTTGAGGGCATGAAGACAAAGTGAGTGGGACATTTTGTTAAGGTTGTTGTGTCTGGTTGTCTAATGCCATAATTAGGTTGGAATTTCTGTGGACTTTGGTCAATGGTCGTGGCTCATCGTTTTAAAGCACTACTGCTCTGTGATTAAGCTTCTGTAATGTGTCGTTGTAATTAACAAGTCTTCATGGTAGTTGCATTGCATGTGTAATGGGGAATTCATTCCAAGGTGCTGCATTTAATTACAGGGAAAACAGTCAAACCACAAGTTTGACTAGTCATTAGTGGTGCACTTGAATTTATTCCTTTCTCACTTTTAATCATCATCATGTTTTTGGGTACTTTTTATTTTTCAACATCAAAATTTTACTAATTATCTTTTTTATTAGGTATACTTTTATGTGTTTTTTTAGTTTTTTAAGTAAATTGCCTTTTGGTTTTTGTGCATAAATAACCTTCATAAATCATGTTACTATCATGTTGGGAAAAAAAAAAAAGAATCAAAACAGTGATCAGATCAGATCACAATAGTATCTACTAACAACCGATGACTAATTTCTGTCCACGAAGTATGAATTTCATTGTTTTAATACTGAGAATTGATTTTGGAATCAAATGAAATTTTTTTAATAATATCTGCTAAAGACAAAGATTATTAATGAACTTTATAAGTAGTAGCAAGAGGCTTTATGATGTTTTAGCAAAGCAAGCATTTTTGGTTTGTAAAAGTGTGTTGATTTGTGAGTGTACTCATAATATTGAATTGGTTTGAGATAAATATTAGTTAATAGGTTAGTGACAGGTTTTGAAAGGAACTGCAGGAAGATAAGCTGTAAAGTTGGCATTTTGTCTTTCTCTAAAACTTGTTTGCAATAGCAGAATTTCAAAACTGTTTCCTCAGTCAATAATACAGTGTGCAGCACACTCAGCTCCCAAGGAAGCAAAACTATAGATAGTATCATTATCTCATGCAAGCTCATTCCCTCTTTGTTTTCGATGGTTTTCTTCCCAGAAATACACACTATTTCATCTAAGGTGAAGTGAGATTTATCCGAGTAAAAAAGTGAACTAATTTATCAAAATATTAAGATTCTACCTAAAAAGCTGTTTTTTTTTTTTTTAATTTTCAAAGACATTGAGTTTGAGCTGCTTATTATATGTTTGATAATAGTAGGTTTAATTATCTTTCAATTATTTTCAGTTGAGCTTTTATTAATTTTTTATTATGTTTATTGAATATTTAAACTATTTATCTTTTCAGTTGAATTATTGTTCTTTAATTTTTTTTAATCGGATGACGTAATGTTATTTTGTCTTATTATTTTTCTTGTTTATATTCATGTATTAAAAAGGTTTAATATTTTATTGCTAATTTGAAATGATATTCCGACTAATATAAAATGATTAGTAAATTTTATTATTTTTATTGAAAATGTGTTAGACAATGAGGTCATTATGTTTTTTAATTATTTTTATGTTATTATCTAGCGGGACTAAGAAACTGGCTTAGTCACCTATCGTTTTACCTTTTACCTTGATCGTAATATTGTTTTATATTAACAATAAAATTTCATGTTTTTATTGGATTGATTGAGTACTCTTAACTCCTGACTAACTGGTTCTTCGTCCACTCGTCCTTTAGTTGATTTGTTTTCAAGATTTCTTGTTCGATGGAATCTGCTTGGATGGTATCTGCATAAGGCACTTTGTTACTTAAGTCGGGAAAAGTTTATGCAATAATCAATTTAATCAATTATCTTACTTGGATCTTCTATTTATACTATTTGTAATAGGCTTTTACTTACCACTGATCTGACCACTGATCTAATCACAGTGATACCTTAATACGATTACTAGACTAATTTATGCTAACCTATTTTTAGATTGATTTAATGGCACCTATCGACCTTCTTGTCCATAAATATGTCATACAGTATTTGACGTTTCATCTAGAGATGACAAACAAACTCACCTCCGTGGTATCGCCCAAATCTATCCCCGTTTTAAAGGGAAATTCTCATATATATATATATATATATATATATATATATATATATATATATATATATATATATATACTTTTTATTTTTTATTTCTTCTGATTATTTGGTTTGTCATGAAACTTATTTTATCTCTAATATATTTTTCATTTTATCATAACCTTTATATAATTATGTTATAATAATGTATGTCAATTAAAAAAAATTTATGTCTCACATTTAAATATTTCTATTATTTTTTAATATTTTTATTTATTGTGTATTTTTCTTTCACATGAGAATGTTTATACTCTCAATTTAAGTGTTTAATAGCATAAACTTTTCATTTACTAGGTAATATGTAAACAAAAATTCTTTATTTATTATTATTAATTTTTGTTTCACTAAAAAAAAAATTTTGTTATTTCTTAACCATTGAGTATATATGTTGATATTTGAAAAGTTTTCTTAGATCTCTAAGGTATTTTTCATCTTATCATACCCTTAAGTATACATTTATTTTCTTTCAATAGTCTCTCAAATTGTTTATAAGACACACATTTTTTAACTTTTTAATATTTTTATTTGTTGTTTATTTTCATCATGTAGAATATTATTTCAATATATTTTATCTATTTTTTTTTATTTTCTGACTCATTATTAATCATACTATAACTTTTTCATTATAATTGTATAAATAACTTTTATTTATCACAATATAAAAATTTAATGTAATTGTCATGAATTTTTTTTAATCACCATCCAACATATATTGAAGTTCAAAAGATACAAGATATATATTAAAATTTTATTATTTGTTCTTTGCGTCATTTTGATCAAGTGATGTATTATAACTTTTATTAGTGTATAAAAAATAGATTAATCAGAATTTAAAAATTGATGTAAACAAACATTTAAAATATATTTTAATTTGAATATTTGTTTTCCTTTTATATTTTTAAAAAAATATTTTTAAATTTTATCAAATAGGTTTCATTAATTTTTGTAAATTTAATAAATATTTTGGTTCTCATGAAATTTTATTTGGTATTCTAATCTAAAATGTAAACAACAATTATAATTTATTTCAAAGTATTTGATATCGAAGAAACAATCATCCTCCTAATATTGAATATTTGATAATATTATGTTTCATTTATCGTAATTTTTTATTATTTTATAAAAATTAATTAAAATTAATATTGAAGTACTAATAAAACGGGTATGGGTATGAATATGAGATTATACTTATTAATCGATACGAATGGAAATGACACAAAAATTTGATATCCGTTGAGTTTAAATATGAAAAAGAAGATACATTTTTTCTACATAGATAATATAAGTATAATATAACGAAACACGTCCCCGCGATGTTGTAAAACCCTATTTTTCTGCCCTAAAATTTAAAGGGGCCTAGCCCTATTTGTTGGGCCTAAGGACTGACCCATAGGGTGTCCAAAGCCCTTAAGGCAGCCTAAACCCTCTCAATTCTTCCATTCTTGCGAAAACAGTACCTTACTCTCTCCCTTTTCCCTATCAACAGAAGCTCTGCTAGGGTTTGGTTCCCTCTCGTTCGTGCTAGCTCAAAAGCTCACCTCGTCTCACGTAAGTTGATCCTTGAACCGTACGCCCTCCTTTCGAAGTTGTTTTTGTGGTTTCTGTTAGGGTTCACTGTAGTAACCCTGTTATTCTCTCTATGTCGCTGTTCGAGTTCGTAACCCTACTCTTGGAGCTGCTGGATTCATCGGCTTAAGGTCACAGTCTGTTATTAGCCTCTTTCCAGGTAAGGGAAGCTAGGGCTTTATTGTTTTAAGTTTTCGATGCCTGTTTGGTTGATTTTATGTACTGGAAGGTTGATATATGTTATTGGTTGTGTGACAATGCATGGATTATACTGCTATAATGATGTGTATCTGTTTCTGCACGAGAGAGAGTGGTGAGCTCTGCTAAACTCGCCCAGGCGAGCAGGTTGGTCGCTCAAAACGAAAGCTCTCGCTTAAGCGAGGAGCTCTCGCTTGAGCGAGAACAACAGTAACTCCCTCCCATCTCTGTTTCGAAGGCTCGCCTAAGCGAAGGCCACTCGCCTGAGCGAGTTGGGCTAGCTTGAGCGAGATCTCGACGTGCTCCCTATTGCAGTCTCGCCTAGGCGAGAGCAGGTAGCTTGAGCGAGGGGTTCCTCTCGCCTGAGCGAGGTCTCTTTAGCTTGAGCAAGATTTGGGCATTTCTAAGTATGTGTGTGTGTGTATATATATATATATATATATATATATATATATATATATATATATATATATATATATATATATGTATGTCTCACATGATTGGTTGATGTACGCTTAAGACAGTTCAAGCCATGATGCTATATGTACTGTATATGTTATATTGGGACTGTAAGTTGATGTGTTTAGCATGGGCGTGGTGTGATATATGCTTGATTGGTTTGGTAAATATATATACATATTGGCATGAGATTGATGTGTATGAGAACTCTAAGAGTGGTTGGTGAAACATGGGTAAAGTGCGGGTAGGACATAATCCCATGACCTTCGTAGGGAGTGTTCATGGTGGTACCTCATCTAATGGATGTAATTCCACGAGGGTACGTAGTGGTGCCTCCTCCTAGGACGTAATTCCACGAGAGTACGTGGTGGTGCGGCCACGACATAATTCCACGAAGGCCTCGTGGTGGTGCCTCATCGTATGTATCTGGATAGTCAAGTCTTGGTGCCTTATGTAGTTTGGTACTTCTTGTGTGGATGTACGTTAATTATGCTTGACTCTAAACTCGTATGTTGAGTGTTATGATATAAGAATTTTTTTTGCACTAGTTTACCCCTTTGCTTGTTTATATGATTATGTGTGGTTTACTCCTTTGCGATGATCATCGATTCTATTGATGTGAGCAGATGTGAGAACCCCTAACAGTGGTAATGATAATAGGGATGCTGCAGCTTGATGGATTGGACGGGTATTGGGCCCACTATGGGGTCCATCGCTGAAGGATTTTATTAGTTATGATTCTCTTGTCCGTACAAGACCTAGTATAATTAATTTTCACCTGTGTATTTTGTTTTGGGTCGTATGGGGCCTCTTTTTATATAAAATGGGTATGTTTGGTGTCCTGTGTACCTTCATACTTCAAATTCTATAGTCTCTAAATATTCATGTATATGATGTTTTATTAATCTGAAGTTATCCAGTCTTTGGGATGTTACAGATGCTCCGTTACCATCTTCATCTATTGAACTGGTATTTTCTAGCTTCCTAGCTTTTAGGTCTTGCATGACGTGTGGCCGCTTGGCATCTAATGGCTCAAATTTATGGCTTTGACTAATCTCCCGATCAATCCATACTATACATTTCATATTTTTAAGTCATGAAGATAAAAAACAAGATGATCAGATAAAATCACAATCACATCATTCGGTCAACAAAAGATTATACAAAACAAACTCAATTGAAAAATATAAAAATATTAAATATTTAATAAACTAATACAATTAATACAAACTCAATTAAAAATATCCAACTTTATTTTGTGAACTTGAAATTTAACGTAAACACTTACTGTAATATTACACAAAAGCTAGTTTCAAAATGTACTCTTCAACTTGTTTTAATTTGATAAAGACCCCCATTTCACAATCAGCACCAAAACAAGAAAATTATCTGCCTAACTCTACTATTTTTTTTTTTTTTAAATAAGAAGTGTTAAAACCCTATGAGGGTGGAATATGTGTAAAACCAAATCAGGGTTGAGAGATATTTGCTTATTGCTTAAGAAAGTTTGATGATGAGAAAAAGGTAGTTGTGATTGGGAATCTTGAGTTGAAAAAAAAGGACGAACAGAGAAACACAATGGAAGCTGGTAACATAAAGTGCTTTTGGTGCAAACTTTTTGAACAGATTGAAAATGGTGTAGGGAATGGGGCATAGACATTGCTCCTTGGCACATGGATTCCACAAAATCAATAATGAAATTGGCCTTCCCAAACCCTATCACACAAAGTTTTTGCCCCCTTTCTTATATATGTCAAGAGAAAACTATTAGTCAAAGGTACTTCTTTTTTTCATACAAAAAAATTGTTACATTAAAAGTTAATTCTTTTTAAAACCACATAAGTTGTATATTTTACTTAGGAAAATAAATCTCTATGTTGTCTATGTTAAAAGTGTATATACAAAAGAGTATACTAATCTTATTGTATATTCAATTTGTGTGAATGGTCATTATTTATTTTTCTTAAACATTATTTTGATCTCTTACATATGATTGAATAATTAATCAAAGACATGTTAGCATATTATTGATTTGCCACTTTTGGAGAAAGAGAGAATATGCAAGGTCCCCCCACCAATTTCCACCTATGTATATGACCTATTGAGAAATACTTTTTTCGTGAGAATAAATAAATGTTTTATAATATTTATATAGAAAAAATGTACAATACAATTTTGTTAAATACAAAATGTCATAGCAAAAAAAAAAAACTACTTATTTTATAAATTATAGTTACACTTTAAATGTTTTTCATATTAAAAAAAATAAATAAAATGGCTAAATTAATACTAGTTTATTCTACTTTTTTTTCTTATTTTTTTTATAACTTTTTGTATTTATTTAAAAAAAATATGGAAACAACAACAATAAAATAATTTAAGCTTAACTCTATTTATTATTCAATATTTCGAAAGGAATATATAATGAAAAATTGTTATTACTGTATTGTTAATAACCCATATAAAATAAAAGATTCCTTAAGATAAACATATACTGTTTAACTTTTTTTATTTATATTCAATAGAAACTAGATTTCACGCACAAAATTCTATAAAAAGGATTATTGCGTGTAAAAACATGTACATTTACTAATGATATATTTGATACGGATAATACCAATATCATAGAAATTACTTGATTGATTTTACCTTCTTTAGGTGTTCGTATACCAAACATTACTCGTTTGATGCTTACCATTCAAAATCTTGAATAATTTTTAGGATTGAGCAAATTATGATGAATGTCACAAACTCAAGCATCTCTAACTAGGTTACTCAAAACAGATCTTCCAAGTTCACGACTATCATTTCTACAGGCTCAAGGCACGAGTGGAGTCTTCTATTGGAGTTCTGAGTTTAATTTAGATATTGCCATGAATGCAACTTAGAGTTCAAGACATGCCTTAGCAAAGGTTCCAATTTCAAGCTTTTTGTAATGAATAACATCTTGACATTTTTAGATGAAAATAATGACTAAAAAATTAATTAAACTTAAATATTTTTATTCTTTATATATTTAATTTTATGTTTTATTATCTATTAACATTTATTGTTGTGTTTTATAAAAGAAATAAAAAGACAAATAATTTAATTTTCGTCCATTTATAAAATATATTACTTATAATTTAAAAAAAATTTAAAAATTTAAAAATTTTCAAAATGTGTATAATTTAAAAGAAATTCTAAAATTTTTGGAGTGGCCGCAGTCCCTTCCAACCCCTACAATACTCCACTCTTATGTATATGAATGATTATTTAACACCACTTCCGACCCAAAATTTTAAAATAATAAATTCATAAATATTTTATTTTATTTAGTGTTTAATTTTATTTTTTATCCAATGTAAATTATTCCCGAGAGATTTAAGCTCAAACTTAGATTAACTAAATCCTACATTCAGTAAAAATAAAAAAAATGAGTAAATCTTTTTAAAGTTTAAAGTTTTGAATCAAAGACGGTGTCGATTTTTATATGAATGAGACTTGTGTCTCTTGGGCAGTTACTCTCTTGACTAAATTCCCTCTCAAAAGACCATCACTGTTACCTCAGTTTGATGATGTATTCGATTGCAAGCTGGCCAGAATAAACCAAGGGAATTTGGCCAAAAACAAATGTTGCAAGATATGTGAAGCCATTCACTGAAGTCCTGTAACAAATTGCCAAGTGCTTTAAGAAAAAAAAAAAAAAAAACAGAAGGGTTCCAGTTAAAAAAAAAGTGAATGAGCTGCTGCCATTTTTTCTCTACTAATTCAATAAACTGCTTTTGTATGAATTCTATCATTCATTTGTGGTAGCAATTCCATGAATGAATATGACACAAGGTAAAGTGCTCACTGTATACACACAACAATTGAGATTCCTACTTTGACAGAATAATGAAAAACTGGACTACTGTACTTCATTGGCTTTAGAAGCTAAAGTTGATCATATGGGAAATTCTCTTACACAGTGGAATTTTGAAATCATTAAACGTAATAAATATTGAAAAAACGGGGGATGTGGTGGAGAGGCGAGGAGAAGAGTAAGCGCAAATCACTCATCAAATTAGTGACAGCACCACTACCTACAAACCGCTCCAGGTTCTATCATGGATATCAAACCCGTATAATGCATCAACGTTTCTTTGTTTGTTGAAACCCGGGGAAAACATTGGACAAACACCCCGTAACCCTGAAGTGTTTAGGGTTTGACAAAGTACGAGCTGTACCCGACCCCACATCCCAATTGACAATGGGCCTCCAAATGATGATATATAAACTAGTGTAAATAGTGAAATATTTCCGATGTGGGACTTATAAGCTCGATTTTTTTTCCTAGTCCTAAAGTCTCAATTCGATTTATATTATCGCCCACCCATCAGAAAAAATCTCATGTCCTCATTCCAGGTAGGTACACGATCCTGCAATGCCTCTTATGATTTTTTATTTATTTTCCCTTGATATGTGATTCCAGTATGGCTCAACGATATTAGATGGTAGAAGAACCCTATGATTGAAACCAAGAACAAAGTCACTCTCATAAGCTACCAAGAACCAATGGTATCCTCGATTCCGTAAGTGTTTAACAAGTGCTTTTGTCTTTCCAATATAACTTATTGCAGCAACTTAAAACTCAGTTACAGAATTTATGTCTGCTGACTCTTTCATAACTGCCGATACTTGCAAAATTTCCTTGTTCCAAAAAAAAAACTAGAAGTCTGATTTTTCTATTTTACCACTTCCCTGCTTAACTATATTGTCTTCCTTTGTAGTAATTAATAACTTCACACATTACACCCCATCACTTTGCTGACATTGTATCACTTCTGTTTGCTTTCTTCCTCTCATTTCCTGCTCTCATATTGCAACATTTATAGTTTCCATTTTCTTGTTATGATAAATGTAATGAAGTAAGATCTACTTGTATTTTTCTCATTTCTTCATCTTTCAATTGTGGATGCATAGCAGTATATATTTAATATTGGTAAAAGGGGTACCATCATTTTACAACACTGAAATCATGCTTCAATCAATTATATTGACCCTGGTCACGGACCCTGGTTTCTGACCACTACACTGACCCATTATTAACAATTTATATTATCACTGTTGTAAGTGTCGCTGTCCACAGTTTATAACCTTTGTTTGAACTCAAGATGGCAAGCGGAAGTTCACATGATTTTGACTGTATGCATATATAGCTAAAGATTCAGAAGTTACAAGTAGAGGGAGTTCAACAAATTCAATGAAGATCCCAAAGTTCATTTTCTGCCTAACATGATTAAATGTTGCAATAATTTGAGTGGTTGTGATGGAGAATCCTCTGGTAACACCACACTAAACATGTAATACTCTAGGGAAGAGTGCCAGTTTTCCTAAACCCTACTTATTGTTAAGATATCATGTTATCTTTATCTTATTTTCAGTTTCTATTGTTATTCGTTGTTGTAAGTATTTTGAACTTAGTCCATATTCTTTTTATTATAAATACAACTCCTATGTGTATTTTCTACATAAGAAAGATTAATCTTAAACCTAGTTTTATTATATTTAATACTTATTTTTTTGGATATATTCTTTTCTCATAACTTTTATATGCAGTGTCTGAATCATGCTTCTACCATTGATCTGTTGGTGTTTGACAAGTTAATCCATTTGGAAGCTATTCTTGGATTTCTTAGTTTACTTGCTGCTTCAACGTTCCCATCAGCTGGAAGTTCTAATGATTAACAAATGTTTGCTGAGTTGAACAGTGAATTTTATTTGGTGGGCTAATATTGGGAAGCTTTGCTCAAGTAATTTTCTCTTTTCTCTTAGTTGTCTTCTGTTTTAGTTTTTTGTTTAGGAGAATCCATTATTATACATTTTCTTATGCTTTTGCTTGGGCTTTCACCCTACCCTAGTATATAATTAGGACTCTTCTGTTGGTATCCGTATCACACCATTGCACCTTATCAATCTAGAATGCTGTTAAAGTGTTCTCTGACTTTTACTCTTGCACGTGAACCTTTTAATTCCAACAAATAAACCTTGTTTTGCGGTCTAGTGATTTTGTGAACTATGAATATTATGAAAATATGCCAATATGTGATACGAATATTTAACAGAGCTGGTTATAGTTGTAGTAGAAACATCGATTATATTCAGGATTTCCTCTGGATAGTACAATTTTACTTTCACTTTAAAGTATTTTAATCGTTAACTAAAATTAACTGATCTGTTCTTATGGATACTTTTCAGAGCAGGAGAACCAAGTACAGTTTTAAGTGCAGAAATCTTTTTCCTATAGAGATGTTATGCAGCAATTTGTAATCATCAAAGTTTGACTGAGCCTCTTTTGATCTAAACCACCCTTTTGTTTTTGGTTCTTTCTTTCGTTTCTACTAGAACAACTAGAAGTATTCACAATAACAAAAGAAAGTCATGAGTGGCTGTTCAGGATTTATATATTATAAATCGGTAGATTGTTTTGGATAATCAGCATATATGCTCATAGAAAGAGCATACATGATTAAGTAAATTGATTTCTATAGCAGAACAAAAACCAAGAGTTACTATTATCACCATTATTATTTTTGCTATTCTTCTTAGCAATTGTTACAAAGAATTGATCAGTAAAGTATGATTATGATCCTGAGGTTCAGGATTTGAATGCAATCAATGGGTTTTCTCAGCATTCCTGGTGTACGTTTGAAGCCACTGCTCTAGCCCAAAACTTGATCTGCTGTTTCATGTCACCTGCAGACTTATTAGAAACCCAGTTTGGAATAGGAGGAGCACAACTTTGCACCAACCATGCCTCGGATAAGTATGGTCTTCTCACGGCCTTATCTTCTTCTGTCTCGTCTCTTTTTTTCTCTTGCAAACCAGGTAGTATGTTAGCTAAACTTGGACTCAAGGTTTCTTTCTCAAATGAGAATCCTAAATCCTTGAATCCCTGAACCTCTTCATATTCAAGATCACTCAGGCTTCTCCTCATTGTTTTCTGATTCAGGTACCTACGCCTCATCTCCATAACACCCTCTGTGTTGAAGCTTTCAACCTCAGTCTTTCTCGCTGGTCTACATCTTGGAATGCTACAAGTCTGTCAAAGAAAAGATGACATAATGTGAGGACTGAATAGTTAACATCAACACCTTCAAATCAATCTGAATTTGGAAGTATATGTATATGTTTTGAACTTTACTTCGCAAAGAACTATGGACTTTTCTTAAAGTAGCATTGTAGCAGCAAGCTACACACACATACACACATATGTGTGTGTGCTTCCTGTCCTTTTCCTATGATATGAGTTTATTTATGCCAAAAACTTTGGCCTTTTTGGCCATGCTGTGATTGGTGCTGGCCACACTAAAAGCAATCATAAACTTTAGAAGGGACAGGAATCTTATACATTTGGACTTTAAATGAAAAGGAGTCTATTTCTTAATATCTTACAAAAGCAGATGACTGAAGTACCTTAGAGGTTTGCCTGGGGGGCAGGATATCATAATGGGTAGGTGTTGATGTTTGCTTGTTGGATCTGCCAGTTCTAGAATCATTTACTCTGAACTTTTCCTCTCTCCCTATGGATGGAGGCAAAGATGGTGTTCTTAGCAGTTTGCTTTTCCTTCTACTACAATCACTCTCATGCTGTCCTTTCATCTGTGCACTACGAGGTTTACTAGCTGAATGAGACACCACAGGATCGTGTGTCTGGTGCACAAATTTGCTTCCTTTTTGGCCTTCTTCTTCTTTTTCTTCTCTCAATCTCAATGGTGGCATGGATGGTGCTCTCTGGATCTTCTTGGTATGAACAAAAGCACCATTGTTTGGTGGTTTCCTTGGTGAGGAGTATGAACACACACAAGAGTCCTTCAGTGTAAAATCCGGGGGGCTGATTAGGCCAGTGGAAGGGTAAGGATCAGAGTGACACCTTGTCATCTTTGGTGTTATCTTTAACAAGTTGTCAAAGAACCAGCACTCTTCCAGAAGATCTGCAGCTTCCATTTTTTCATCTCTGCAGAAAGAAGACTCACAAGAGTTGCCAATTGGCTCCATCAGTTTCCACTTTTCCAACTGTCACCCCTTAATATGTTCTCAGCTTATATGCACACTTCTGCTTCTGCAGTCATTGAATTCTTATTAAATTAACCGAATATTGTGCACACACAGGCCAAAGATTTTACCAATAAAAATCCTCAAACCGAACTTTCTTTAAGTTCAGATTCTCAGTTGAGTTTCTCGGTATTATTTTTTGTCGAATATTAAAAATACACTGATATTAATACTTTAAAAAAATTGTAATATATTTAAAAATTTCAGTGTCCATCAATATATTTTAAAAACACAGGAACAGCACGTAAAATTCATAAGAGAATCCAAATTCGCTTTCTAGATAAACCATGTGAGATATGACACCATGTGCCTTAAAATGTCCTTATTCATTGTTTAGGTACAAAGTGCTTGGTGTCCAAAAACCAAGTGTTATTTTAATACAAAAATGGATCTCCCTTTGGCATTTCAAGAAGTGAAATAATAGTTATGAGATGGATTTGTGCAGAGAGAGCAAGTGGGGTCATGGAGCATTCAAGCTTCACAACAAAAAATAATAGATAGGGACGATTTCTTTGGGATTGCCTTTATCATGCCAGCACATCCCCATGTGCTCTGGTTTTTGTTTATGCAGCCACTTCACATCACAAACAAGTTAAATTAATCATTGTGTTTGGTTTTATTTGACTACTGCAACATCATTTGGTAATGGTGTGAAAAGGTTCCATTATTACGTTATTTTCTTTTAGATTTAATAAATATCTTCAAACATATTCAAATCTTAAAACTCATTAATCATAATACTTCTTAGCATGACCTTCATTCTTTTCTCCAGGTGTCTGTGTGGTTATATGTAGTGTTCATGACTTTTGCTGTGTTCCACAACAATTCACACCATCGGTGTTCTTAGCTGTCTAAATATTATGAGCTTTTAGAAAACTAATTCGATTTAAACTATTAGTTTAGTTGAGTTTGGTAGAGGAATGAAACCAATTATTTAATCAAATCTAGGTTGATGCTTAGTTAAGGAAGACGCCAAAAACTCTGAATTATTTTCTTGTACCTGTTGTTAACTATCGATTTACCACTCTAGAATCTTGACCAATTTGGTTAAATTTGTAAGTGTATTCTTGTTGGATAAAATTACTCTTAAATTGATTGGTTCCTCTACCTTGTTTCTATTATTGAGTTTGATTCGCAAAAAAGGATTTTGATGTTTTTTTATTTTATTCTTTTGTTTTTAACTCTAAAAAAATTAAGACAATAAATTGTTCGAATGAATCCCCACAGGGTAACGAGTATAATCTCATATCCATATTCGTACCCATTTTCTTACTATTTCAATATTAATTTTAATTAATTTTTATAAAATAATAAAAAATTACGGTAAAGGAAACATAATATTATCAAATATTCAATATTAAAAGGATGGTTGTTTCTTCGATCATTACTAAAAAAACTCATATTTCCTTCCAATTTTGTTTTGAAATTTTTTTATAGAAAATACTTATAAGTTTTGTTATGAAAAAAATTTGTAGGAAATTGCTGTCAATTTTTTTGTAAAATATTTTGTATAAAACACTTTTCGCAACAAACTTTGTAGAAAATACTTGCGAATTTTATAATTTTGTAGGAAATAATTACCCACAAAGAAATTATCTGCCAATTAAAATTCTTAGAAAAAATAGAAGGAAAAAGTCTTTTCTTACAAATTTTTTCAACAAATTTGCAAGAAAATTTCAATGTAATATGATAATGTTTAGTACGGGATATCAAATACTGTGAAATAAATTATAATTTTTACATTTTAGATTAGAATACCAAATAAAATTTTATGAGAACCAAAACATTTATTAAATTTGCAAATTGCAAACATTAATGAAACCTAGTTGATAAAATTTAAAAATATTTTTTAAAAAAATATAAAAGGAAAACAAATATTCAAATTAAAATATATTTTAAATGTTTGTTTACTTCAATTTTTTTAATGCTAATGAATCTCTTTTTTTATACACTAATAAAAATTATAATACATCACTTGATCAAAATAACACAAAGAACAAATAATAAACATCATAATAAAATTTTGATATAGATCTTGTATATTTTAAACTCTATATGTTGGATGGTGATAAAAAAATATTCATAGCAATTACATTAAATTTTTATATTATAGTAAATAAAAGTTATTTATACAATTATAGTGAAAAAATTATAGTATGATTGATAATGAGTTAGAAAATAAAAAATAATTAGATAAAATATATCGAAATAATATTCTACATAATGAAAATAAACAACAAATAAAAATATTAAAAAGTTAACAAATGTGTGTCTTAAAAACAATTTGAGAGACTATTGAAAGAAATCACACAAAGAAAAACAAATGTATAATTAACGGTATGATAAGATGAAAAATACTTTAGAGATCTAAGAAAACTTTTCAAATATCAACATATATACTCAATGGTTGAGAAATAACAAAAATTGTTTTAGCAAAACAAAAATTGTTTTAGTGAAACAAAAGAGTTCTTCAAATGAAAATAATAATAATAATAAGTAAAGAATTTTTTTTATATTACCTAGTAATTGAAAGGTTTATACTCAGAAGCGGACCTTTGAAAGGACACAGAGGGTCATGGCTCCCCCAAAATTTTTATTTCTACATAATTTAATTAATATATAATTTTAAATATATTTTAAAAATTACTATTTTTAATATATTTGATATTTTAATTTTTTTTATATATCTATATGTAATATATTTCTATTCTTTCTTTTTTTTTTGACATTTTCAATTTCGCCTTTTTAATATTTTTAAAAATAAAATTAATTATTTTATTAACATTATCTTTTAAGTGATCACTTATTTAATTTAATCATCTTTTTATTTGACTATTTTTATTTGAAACTTAATCATTATAAATGAAAATTAATTATAGTAAAATTATAAAATTTATTTGTATTTATTTTATAAGTATAATGATAACAATAATTATAATTTTAATACTTTTTATTATCTTAAAAAAAGTAAATACAGTGTTTTTACCGATTTATATAAATATTTTGAAATTACTCTTTTGATTTTTATTTTCGTTCAAAAATGTGAAGTTAGTCATCTAGATTTTTTTAGTCCCAATTTGATCTCGGTATTTTAAAGAATGATGCAATTTGGTCATTTTTCGTTAAATTTTCTGAATTAGATCAAGGTTTTTTAATCAAAATTGAAGTTGTGAATAAGGATGATTTGTTTTGTTGGTGTAACCGACATAATCTTAGAGTCAGTCATGATGAAAAATCCTTGCTCCGCTTCAAGAAATTTAACGAAAATAACCAAATTGCATCAATTTTAAAAAAAATCATATCAAATTGAGACTAAAAAAACTAAAAGACCAACTTAACATTTTTTAACAAAAAACGAAACAAAAGAGTAATTCAACTAAAATTTTGGCACCCCTAAAATATTGGTCCAAGATTCCCCATTGTTTATGCTATTAAACACTTAAGTTGATAGTACTAAACATTTTCATATGAAAAAAATATATATAATAAATAAAAAATATTCAAAAATAATAGAAATATTCAAATGTGAGACATAAAATTTTTTTAATTGACTTACATCATTTTAACATAATTACATAAAGGTTATGATAAGATGAAAAATATATTGGAGATGCGAATGAGTTTCCTAACAAACTAAATAATTAGAAGAAATAAAAAATAAAAAGTATATATATATATATATATGTATATATATATATATATATATGTATATATATATATATATATTTGGTTACTTAATTAATTGTGAATATTTTAATAATTTAAACGAGAACAGAGATATGGCGGGAATGAGTATTATGGCGGAGATATGCACATTCCCATATCTAATTGAAAAAGTTGGGGATTCTCCATACCCATACGCAGTCAATGTGGGGATTCTTCGTCAAAATGGGAACAGGTTCGAGCAATACTCACGAGGGCGGGTTTATTTGCCATCTCTATCAGTGATTGCGGTTTTACAGAGTTGGAATTGGAAGCCATTGAAGGAGGTAAGTTTTCATTTTTGGTCGTCAATTTTTTTGTTCTTAGTGGTTATGTATTTTGAAGAGGTTTAAGGTTTGGCAGTTTTTGAAACCCCTGTTTTTGCAACGATGTAAGTTTTTTTTTTAGAATGTTGTTTCCATGGTTATTGTAAAGGAGGATAAAGTTTAGGGAGGTGTTAATGACTTTCGGGATAGGTGTTGTCGTGGAGAAAACCTTCAGGGAATAGTTGTTATATATTTATAATAATATTGCAAAAATAATAGCGTTGCAGTTGTTGCAACGTTAGCAAGCCTCCCTCCTTTTTAGGATAGTGCATGTCGTTGCAGCAAGATCTCCACCACATGTTGATCCCACATCCACATTTTATGGGATTTTTTTTCACACTAGGCTTCAGTTATAGAGCATGGATTTTTTAAATCCATTAATCACCTATAAATAGGAGCTTAAATCCTTTTCCAAAACACAACCTTTCGCATCTCTCTTCTCTTATATCATAGGTTACTTACTCTTTAAAGAGTACTTATCTAGCTAGTTTCTGCTATCCTCGACATATATCTGGATGTTCCTGTTGTATCCTGGGGGATTTGTGCATATACTGCGGATAAATCATTAAGGGCAGTGTTTCCAACACGCCTCAGGAATTTACATATTTATTTTCTCATCATACTTTTACTACAATCTCAAGGATTTATTCTGTGAAATGATGGACACTACAACTCCAAACTGATCGTGGTCTCTGTATTATCTTCACCTTAGCTTCTTTTGCTTGGGCTACTTGGGCTACGTAAAACGTTTGGGAACGTGATCTAAATTTGGAAAGAAAGGAACCTGGATGGATTAGAACCAAAACCCCTATGTTCAAATGTCTGATGTTGCTGTAACGAACACAATTGTCAACACAATTGTCGGGCTCATATTCAACACTTGTTAATTTTTCGCATCTCTTTTGTGTAGAGGCGCATGCTCCGCCAACGGCATCCTGATAAAACGCTTCTACCATGATGTTGTTGGGTCTGTGTGTCTCTCCTTTCTCTTCTTTAGCTCTCCTAAGGCGGTTTCCATCATCACATTTCCCGTGTTGGTGCACATCTCGACGGAGCAAAAACTCCTCACGACGCGTGTGGGGAGGCTACAATGGCTGCAGCGACGTTCAACAACATAGGGGCGGGTGAGTTTGACGAAGGAACACAACTGTGGAAGAAGTTGCATTTGGGGCTGTTCTGTTCTCTTACGCACGGAAAGGAGATGAAGGTTGAGTGAAATGGCGTGGAAGCACAAGGTGGCTGCAACAGCTGGCACAGAGGCAACGCACGATGTCTCACATCGAAGGAGACCCACTCTAGGGAGGGTCTAACAGCGAAAACGGCTTGAATATGAAGCAAGACAATGATGAGTGTCACAATGGGGAAGCTCAACAGTTTTTTTTTTTTTTGCAATTTGGCGAAGCAAATAGGGGGGTCACGCATCCCTTGGTTTTCGCCGGCAATGTTTCCAATAGATATCAGTGTCATCGAATCTGACTCTGGTTGGCAGTGGAAGGCGAAACAACGACGATGAGGGTGAAAGAGGAGTTGGACCTGACCAACATCTTAAATGAGACAAAATGTGAAGGATGGTTCCAAACCCTTGTTTGCAATGCGTTATGTTTTTAGAGTTACTTGATTATTGGGATGATAATATAAAGTTGTGGCATGTGATCCTTTTCTATCGTAAAGGTCAGCTTTCAATTCAAAGTTTTTTAAAGTACGAGGAACCTAATTAAGGTAATATTATTTAATTAAGTGAAAAAAAATTGTGATGGCTTTTCACTTGATTACTATCCCAAAAGTGTTCTTGAGAAACTTCTTAGAAAGTTTAGAAATTATAATTGAGTGAATATTCCTTATGATACTAATTAAAGAAAAATATAGAAGAATTATTTTCTCAATCTCAGTATGCCCAAATAATTGGGAGTTTACTACTTGTGATGGTCTTTTCTAGACCATGTGTTGTTTATGCAGTAAGTAAACTAAGAAGATACACTTAATATTCTAATTAGGAATATTGAGACTTATGAGATGCTTAAGAGATTCAATGGAAGATGTCATCGAATATAGTGGATTCTTCCATTGTTCTATAAGGGTACACTGATGTTAACTGAATCTCTGATTCAGACGAGATAAAATCTTAGGGGTAGTGTGATTCCTTGGAGATCAGCCAGGCAAATGATATTGCTAGATCAACAAGAAATATGAGTATGTTGTTCTTGAAAAGAGCTAATAGTGAAGCTGAGTAGTTAACGAACTTTTTAGCTAATATTCCACTAGGAATGAAAATACATTGTGATTGCCAATCGGCAGTGGCTACTGAAGAGTGAAACAATTTCCATTGAGTATGTGAAGTCAAAATGGAATCTAATGTGAAGTTAAAATGGAATCTAGCAGATCCTCTGACAAAATCCTAGGATGAAATATTATTATAGAAACATCGAGGGGAATGAGACTTGAGCCACTTGAAACAAACAAGTGATGGTAACCCAACCTTTGTGATTGGAGATCCCATGAATAAGGCTCATATGGGTAAGAACAAGTCACTTGTTAGTTCTGATAACACTAAATTAATTGATTGATTTTAATCAATTACGCCCATTCCTATGGTGTTTATGTGTGTGAAAGTGCTAGAGACTATATTATTGAGAGGTTAAACTTTGTAATTAAAATTCTCTAAGATGTAAGAATTTTAACTTAAACAAAGTTTTAATGATTTTCATATCCTTTACGGGTGGTGTATGATTTGCAGCATATACTTGATGAAATCACCTATATGAGTGTTGAATGGGGCCACTTGTATGAGATCTTGGCATGATTTCTAGAGCACTCATGAATACTGGGCACGCGCATGGCCTAGTGTGATTGATAAACCACTGTGATTGATAAACCACTAACACACAACAAGTGTCTGTGGTTCATATAGCTTGCTATACCAACTACATTGTGTGTTAAGTTTCCCAATCTAAGATTGGTTCATATAGCTTGTTATACCAGCTCTGATGCATTACATCTTAGTTGAGACCCATGATTTTCTTTCTTTCTTTCTATCTCTTATCTTTTACAATATGTGGGGAATTGTTATATATTTATAATAATATTGCAAAAATAATAGCGTTGCAATTGTTGCAACGTTAGCAAGCCTCCCTCCTTTTCAGGATAGTGCATGTCGTTGTAGCAAGATCTCCACCACATGTTGATCCCACATCCACATTTTATGGGATTTTTTTTTCACACTAGGTTTCAGTTATAGAGCATGGATTTTTTAAATCCATTAATCACCTATAAATATGAGCTTAAATCCTCTTCCAAAACACAACCTTTCTCATCTCTCTTCTCTTATATCCTGGGTTACTTACTCTTGAAAGAGTACTTATCTTGCTAGTTTATGCTATCTTCGAGATATATCTGAGATGTTCCTGTTGTATTCTGGGGGATTTGCGTATATACTGCGGATAAATCCTTAAGGGCAATGTTTCCAACACGCCTCAGGAATTTACATATTTATTTTCTCATCATACTTTTACTACAATAGTGAGGACGAAAATTGTGTAGTGTAGTCATGGGTCTTTGACCAATGTTGGGTGAACACTCCAACCCCAACAACAATTTGTTGAAGTTGCTTATTCTTTATTGAGAGACCATGTGCTTCTTGTTTAATAGATTTTTTGAAAATAATCTACATAGACCAACACCGTATAAAGTAGTTATTATACTTGAAAAGCCCAGGGCCTTATAAACCCCTCACCAAACATGGAACTGCAATTTGCCGTTTGAAAATAACAAGGTTTTTTACTAGTCCTACATTTATCTACTTTAGATTGTGTTGATATATTTATTAGGTTTTCCTTTTTTGAAACTTTGTTTATTAATTTTTTTTGTAGATTATTTGGGAATGGTCCCTAATTGAAGAACATAAAAGCAATGGTATTTTTTAGGGTTGCACTCAATGTTTTTGAAGAAGGCATGGTGGAAGAACAGGAGGAGGAGGTTCCCCGCGATAATCATTCTGCACATTCCCCAAATAGGAAAGTGCAAAGAAATGATAACTGCATTGATTAGTTGTGGGGAGAACTCAAGAAATTGCGTGAAGACTTTTTCAAATCTTCCAGTGGTTCTGCGAAACCTCATTCTTGCCCTTTTAAACTTAGTGCTAATGTAGCGAAACAGTTCCATTGTAAATTGATGCTCAAGGAACCTCATGCATCGCATTCGCAACATAGCCCTCAACAAGGTCAAAGCTCCCATTCATTAAATAGTGTTGACCATGCTCAATAATGCCATTAAGAAGATACTCCTTTGGTATGTGAGCCTTGTTAGTACGAAGATACATGTCTCTTAGCAATTGCTCCATTCGTTGAAGCAAAAAGCGTTTCATTGGATGTCGATAAGAAATTGTTGTACAAGAATATGACGTTGCAACCACACAGGTACAATGTTTAGAATTTTTTTGAAGTTCTAAAGTCGTAAATTTGTAAATTGGTTTATTTTAATGGTGTGATTTTTTTTTTCAGAGTCATGATTGTGGATATAAATGGACAAATCTTGACCACAATTGAGTGTAGTGGGTTCTGACCTTGGAGGAAGTTTGACAACATGGTAATATTACTTATTGACATGTGTTCCTTACTTCAATTTGGAGGCACTTTTACATGTGTTACTTGAATTTGAGGCATTTCTTTGTGAATAATCAATTTGACTAGCAATTTGTTGTTAATGTAAGCTATATTGTTTGCGGGGAACAATTTCATGTACACAAAAAAAAGGATTTATGGTTCTGTGAAGAGAGTTGTTTTTAGTTTACATTTTGCGGTATTATTATTCATGCATTTAGGGATTATATTTCATAATATAATTAAGGATTGGTTATCTACCTTCTATTTTTCCTACAAATACAATTAAACATTAACATTTATCCACAAAGATGGTATATATTTTTAATCACATAATCCATATGCCAAAAGTTGTACATATACATTTATCATTTGTGACCATTGCAAAACATGTAAGTATACAACTACATCAATGTCTAAGAATATCAAAGATCAAACCGTTGAAGAATATATTCGTTGTGCATATTTTCTTCATCCAAAACCCAGTGATAGATACATTGTTCTCTAAATGGTTTGAGTTCATCTTGTAGTGGAAATAGGTGAACATTCCATACCAAGGTCATAAACCCTACCAATAATAACCTTGTCCAATGATATATTGATCAACACAAACCACACCACAACAACAGATTACAAAAAAAATAGGAAATTACAAATAAACCCTAAACAGAAAGAATGAAACTTTATCTCATATTTCAAAAGACTCCACTGATGGAAGAACAAAAGCCACCCAATAAATGGAAGCCCACTTTCTTCCACGTTTGTGTCGTTTTGCAATTTCCACCTATGGAGGACAACCAACGCAAGCGTCACAGGTAACAAATGAGATGAGAACAAACGAAAGAGAAGAGAAGTGAAGCGAAAGAACAAAAGGGATGAGAAGAGAAGTGAGAGAAGATGTGGAACTTTTAATTTCACACAAAGAAACAAAGAGAAGTGAGATTGTCTCTTTCACACATATTACATGGAATTATTTAAAACTAAATAAATTTAAACATAAGCCACGTATGAGCTATATGAAGTTTGTCAATAAAAAATTTTCAAAATATCGTTTTCCACTTAAAAAACGAAAAATTATAGAAATATACTATTACTTTTAATATATATATATATATATATATATATATATATATATATATATATATATATATATATATATATATATATTGTTTGTTTGTTTTTCTCTTCTAATAAATTCGTGCTAAGCATCATGAGGTTTTTTTCCGATGATTCAAATATTTATATTATTATAATACGGTAGTTACAAGTGTATATTTAATAATAATTGTTAAACTATTAGCTTATTTTAAAGTAAAAGCAATTTTCAATAAAAAAAACTAAAAAATCTAAACGCCAAATTTACTAAAAAATATTTATTGGTGTCGTAAATTAAAAAATTGAACACATTTTAATACATGTGAGTGGTTCTGATTTTATTTTTTTATGAAATATTCTTAATTTTTTATTCTAAAATTGAAAAGTGACACTTTTAATCTTTATTATAATATGACATTAAATAACTAATCACGTATTAAATACAAGATGTTAACTTACCATTCTAAACAAAACTGTCATCTAAAACTAAAACCAACTAACTATTTAAAAATTAAAAACATCTTTAAGATAAATAAATTAATGAAAGAATCTAGGGAGAGGATTTCTTGATTGAATAAATAGTTTTCTTTATAAGTTTTTAAGAATATTTTTGAATTATATTTAGAAAAATATAAAGTCTAAATGAATGAATTTTCATTCATTTGAATTGACTTAAATTTTTAAAAATTTAAAAATCCAACTAAAACGGTTAGTTTGATTCAAATTAATTAAATTTAGTCATATGAAATAGAAAAATACTTTGAAAAGGAAAAAAAAATACATAATTTTATTTAAAAATCTATACAATTCTATCATTTTGTTTGGATCTTGTGAGAACCTAGAAAATAATTAAGAGTAGTAGTAGGTTTTAAGAGATGACATTCAAATTATTTTATTATTTAAAAATTCAAATTATAAATGAAATTTTCTTTTCATCAAGTTTCATCTTATAAGAATCACCGTTTCGTCGAAACTTTTTTCTAAACCCATTCTTTGTCTTCTCTCTAGATCTCTATTTATAGCCCCTGTGAGACAAGGGTGGAAGTGACATGTGCGTAATCTTTGAGTCTACTCAATCACATGTCTTCTACAAGTAGAATAAAATGTCTAAGTCTTGAGAGCTAATGGACTATGATTTCATGTGTATGTTAGGGAGTGCAAGTTTTGTACGAATATTTGATTCGTTTGTATATGTTTAGATGGTTATGATAATGTGAAATTTACTATTGTTATGAGAAAACTTATAATTTCAATTATATGTTATAATTACACTAGCGTATCCTATCCTTTATTGTTTTGTGGTTTGTTTACTTACTATGATTATATCATGGAAGAGTGTGTGAAATAATAAGATTGTTGATAGTTTTAAGTTGTTGATTAGGTATATAATTTTTGTATTATATAATTTAGTGAAATTAACTTGGTTCATAATTAGTCACCTAATGTCACTAATTTAATTCCTCCGTAATTAAGAAAATAACTATAAATCATCTTAAATAAAAGTGAGAGTTGTAAAATTATTTTCTGAAATTCGTTTATCAAAGAAAATAATAGGTAACGGGCCTTTATCTTGTACTCCAATTCTTGTGTAGCAATTTCAAATGATTTTAATTAGGAAAATATCCTTGTGAGATAATTGTGAAACACATAAAAAAACATAATGAAGGTTTAAAGATAAAGTTCTTAAATGATTTATGATGTTCCACGTAAGACTTCCCTCTTTGGAGGGTACAACATATTTTGTTACTTCCTTATAATTATAGAACAACAAAACAACTTTTTGGTATATTGGTACATATTGGTGGAACTACCTAAGTGAATATTTAACATACTCTTTGAACTCCTTCTAGAATAATCTACCTCAAGTATAAAAATTGTTCCTTTATATCTAATCACTCCTTTAGGATCTTGTTCAAACTCTACTTTTTTTTCTTTTCAACTCTAATCTTTAACTTTTTCACTTGGTATTTGAAGCATACAAAATCATAGACTATTTGGTTTAACTTTCATACATAAATTCAAGTACTTAAATTTCTCTTTTTAGTCCTTTGACCATCACCGTAGAAAATGTAATGATTGATGAATTAAAGCTTCAACTAAATATTTGTTTTAGTAAATGGTAATATAAATCAAAATCATAATTTAAAAAAAAATCTAGCCTTCTTCATTATTTTAAGTTTAATTTATTCTGGTTGAACAAATCATTAAACACTTCTAAAACTAATGTTTCATATTTTTAAAACTTCAAAAATTACAACTAAATTCAAATTATGAGTTGGATAATTGACTTTAAATTGTCTAAGTTGTCATAAAGAATAAGTCAATACATTTAGCACTCATCCTAAATCTTGTCTAAATACATCACAAAAACTTCAAAATTATTGGTGGGATTAGGTAATACGGGTGAGATTAAGTAATACTAACACAATGGTTGTAGGTTAAGAGAGTAGGATGAAAGTAATTGTATTCAACTTTTTCTATTAACAAAAATTAACAACTAAAATTTATGGATAAAAGAAAAAACTAACACAATCATTTTCATCTTCAGAAAATTAGCCTCACTATCTTTTGTCCAAATGAGTTTGACTTTTATGAGTTAGCTCAGTCAATGGCAATGCCAACTTAAAGGTGCGAGGATAACATGGGATGTACAACTATTAAAGGACACGATTGATCATAATAATTTCCACGATAAAATAGTTTAATTTGATTGTAAAAACGACTTTACATCTATCAATGCATTTATTTCTTGGGAATATTATTAGAAAACGAAAATCAATATTTAGCTATTATATTTTTTAATTCCAAATATTCTAAATTATAACAGAATTATCAATCCATTATTGAACTTTAACATAAAAAAATAATAATTCTTCACTTTTCTCCTTAAAACATATCTTTAATGTCTAAGCTTTAAATTTTATTTTTTTTTAACAGTTCACAGTACCAAAACAATAAATCTAAAGATAAAATGCGTTGTCTATGTAAAATTTTAAACTTAAATTTAATATATTTTCCAAAAGAAAGTTACAATATCCTTTTCTTCTAGAATTAAAACACCTTTAAATCATGTTAATAATAAGGTTAAAAGAAAACTTGATAGATACGACAAAATTTATCTCCTAAATTTTATAATCGATTAGATTTAAAACGGTTATTTCTAATTTTTCATATCGTTATTATTAGTAATAAAGGCCTAAAAAATATGAATAAATTTTAGTGAGATAAAAGTAATAGGGAAAATTTTGAGGAGAGCTAATCACAAGGGTTGCCTTCCTCCACATCATCATTTTTCTTCCTACATCGTAGCACTTCCCGAATTTATTTTTCGGAGTACAAAACCAGTTCCGGAAATCTTTTTCCGAACAGCAATCACCCATTTTTGTATTTTTGTTACGGATTTTCCGGTAGATATTTTGATGGATGGACGAAGAAATGTGATAGGGTGCAGGATGCAACACCCATCAAACTATATGTTTTAAAAATTTGATAGACTGTAACAAGGTTTAAGCCCAAATTTCAGGATTAAAAACAAGATTTAGTACTTAATATTCTAAAAAAGAGAAGAGCAAATTTTGGGGGTTAGATTCTACAGAAATAATCATGGCTGACCACAGAGGATTGACTTGAAGTTGAAAGTTGAAGGTAGTTTCCGCGTCAAAATTATATTTGAATCTCAAAAAGGTTTTATACACAAATGCCGCATCAGCACCAAAAAATTGGCAAGAAATTCAAGCTATGAATCAAGAGCCTAATCAAAAGATCGCTTTGTCATTATTATCAACTCTCTAAGAGAACAAAGGCACAAGTTCTGAAATTTACAGTGAACTGAGACATCCTTGTCAGGGTCCATATGAACTAGTACACCATCTCTGAAAACAAATTTAAGATCATTCAGTGCCCTATCTTCAATTGCAGTTGCATCTTCTATTTCGCTTGCAGAGTGAGAAATACATTCGGCAGGCACAACATCCTTGCCTTGGTTTTCAGCATCACACGTTCTCGGGTTCAAACAATCAAGAGATGTTCCATGATTTTCATGCCTTGAGGTTTTATTTGATGAAGCAGTGAAATCTTCAGCCACAAAGCTTTTTCTAACTGCTGAAATAAGATCCACAGACAATGTTTCAACAGCATCATGGACATCTTCTACACTCCACTGGTCACCGTTCATCCCCCACTCTGTAAGAAGCATTTTCTTTGTCAATTGATGGAGACTGTGGAGACATGCAGGGCAACATTGATACAAGCAAATAACCCCCGAATCATCAGGAACACTACCATTGCTTGAAGAGACATCATTGTCTGTAACATTCTCAGGTTTATCAGATTTTACATCACTTAATGTTGCACTAATGTCTTGCGAGGATGAGAACACAATAAGTGGCTGATCAGAGACGACACGGTTACCAATCTCAATATTCCGTGTCTCTGGTTCCAAAGCAGTGTGATCTCCATTTTCAGAAAGAACCACAGTTTGAGTGCCCATGGATTTGCCGAAGTTATTTGAAGTCCCTAGTTTTTCACGCACCTCTTCATTATTTCTAGCCGTTAGAGATTCACGTTGTACTAATAGTGTTCCATTCTCCTGACTTGTAGCTGGATAAAGTGGTTGGTTTGCAGTCATAGCAGCACCAGCAGAGTTGTTGATATGCTTTTCAGAAAAATAATGGTTCTGTAGAGATCCTTCAGAACTAGCATTTCCATCATCACAATCAATATCTAAATTACCATTTTGGTTATTAGATGCAATACATCCCACCATTTCAGCAGGAATTTCGTTATGACTTTCCTCCAACGTCTTCAAATCATGATCATCTCCAGCAGCAGAAAAATGGCAGTCCTCACCTTCTATTTTGTGATTTTCACTAATGAGATGACTGTTGTTTAACGACCCACCACTTGCTGGTGTAACCTTTGTTGTATGCTCATGGGAATCCTGCTCCAGACTAAAATGGAAGGAATTATTAGAGACCAAGACACTCAAAATGATGACATGGAAAAACAGTAATACCTTACCAACCACGCATAGTAAAGGAAAAGCAGAAATACCTTAGCAATGAGTAAGCCCAGTTGTTGACCATGTCTTCTAAATAAGCCACTTGAGATAAAATACGAAAATATTGATATCTATCTTTCCCAGCTTGAATTTTGGTATTGATTTTCTCAATTAAGACCTCAAGAACCTTCCTTACATCCAGGGAAACTTCCCTAACTGATCTATAAACACCTCTGTAAGCTGATAAACCAACAGCAATCAAGCCTCTGACTAGACCAGATGCTTCTCTGCTTTTAATGCTACCAGAATTACAAGAAACTACAACCTTGTCGTGTGAATTATTAGGACGAATTATACAAGAATTGAAAGGCCAGCCCCTCCAAGGTCCACTTACATCAACACAAGGACCTTCTTTGAGTTTTGAAGTGACCCAACAAAGTTCAGCGAAGTGAGGGTATAAGAGAATTTGATAACCAAGTGTAGATATTGCCAACAACAGGGTTGACTTTCCCTTTAGTGACTTGCTGGTTGGTGTTGGTGAAACTTTCGTAAAGGACTCAAGTTGGATTTCACTCTTTTTATCATTGGCTGATCCATCTTTTCTTTGACATACCTTTTCTTTACAAATTTCTATTGATTCACAGGTTCTGTGGCGCTTTTGGCTACCCGTATGAACATGAGATCTCTGATGAATCAATTGAACCAGCTGCTTAACTACATTTCTCAAAAGCTCAAGTGCAGATAAATTAATCACCATGTCATGGTCAAAATTCCCATCAATCTGCACAGAGAAACGAGGAACAGTATGCTCCAATGGAGTTGACTGGTTGTCTTTAGATTGATAACTCTTGAAGAATTCTCTTACTTTGCAAGGAAGTTCTTTATAGGGAACTTCCGAAGTAGCCTGTAATATATGAAAAACAAAATATAAGGATCTGCTAAACAATACAAAATATTATAAATGTCAAGCTAATAGTATCATTTTGCCTGACAGTGTTGTTGGACAAATATTTGTATATGAATATTAAAAGCCACAAGAATTACTTAATATGACTATGACTATATACTAAAACATTCTAAACTGACAATTAAGAAATAGCACCCTAACATAAATCAACATTTAACTTCAAAAGAAGGAGCAAAAACCTAGCACCAATTGCGTAGAGATTTTTAATATTAAAAGCAAGAAAAAAATCATACCACAATCATCAAGGATGTGGATACACCAATGGATTCCACCTGCTCAACAAATGACATCCAAGCAAATGAAGCCTTTGTGATGGCTTGGCCATTGGCCATCTCAGTTGAGTTTTTCTCAGTATTGATCTCTCTTTCCTTCTCAACAACTTGGTTTGGTGAGAAGTAAGACTTACCTGTCTTTAAACACGAATCAGTCCTCTCAGAGACTTGAAAATGTTTCTCCAGAGCCCATAAATCAATTTTTGGCAAGAATACTACGCAAGATTGCCTGCTAGCACATTTCACTGCCACATAGAAATTAATTGTGAGTATCAGAACCAGAAGTGCTACAATTATGAAACATATGAGAACCAGTATTTTTGTATAGACCAAACAAATTCAATTCCTCTCACACATGGCATCTTTCAGTGGATAGAATAAAAAATGCATAATCTTGTAAGCCTAAGGCTGTTGGCAACATCTTATTTGATATCCAAAGCTATCATTAATAATACTTAGCCAACAGTGATACCAAAAGTACAGAAATCAACAAAACTATAAAAAAGAGACATACTTAATATTTGTGCAATCCCCTGCACCACTTCTCCATGCCCTTCTTGTAAAATAGTTGCCATATCAATCTTCTGTATTTCAATATTTCCAATAAAGCAGTGAAGAAGACAAGAAGCAAGATGTCTCTGGCCAGATCGAGGATTTCCAGAAATTAGTATCCGAAATCCTGATTTGTTGGTCAATGCAAATAAACCACTACGCATGCCAAGATGGTTCCTTGAGGAGGATTCTAGCCTCAAGTTGCTATCATTAGTATCATCTGCAGTATCATTAGAACCGATAATGCCATCAACCTCAGATAAAATACCAGAACAAGTAAGATTTCTCTTTAACTCATGAACAGAGTTGTACTCGTGAAGAAATTCATCCATATGCAACCACCAGCGATCAAAAGGCTTTTTATTTTTGTCCAGTGCAGAAATCGTAGCATCCTTTATCACAGTTACAGCTTTTGATATGGGAAGTGGTAAGCATAGACGTTCATCAAGATGTAGAGATACAAGAAGAGTGCATAATGGCTGCAATAAACAAGGAGTAAGTTGGATTGGAAGAGGGGAGCATACTACATCATTGGCAGCATTTCCAGCATCTCTTCGGGAGCAGGGTAGTGGGGAAGAAAAAACAGCCTCTAACCAGTCCCTCTCCTCCACTGCAAAGGATGGAATAGGAATTGGCTTAGAACCAGAATGTTTTTCTTCGGCAGCTAAAGTCAAGACTTCTTGCAATGGAAAATTCCTCTTCAACGCATTAATAGCTGCTTGGGTACAAAGAGCCTGGAGATCAGCACCTGCAAAGCCTGGTGTTTTTCTTGCAATCCACTCAAGCAAGGATCCGGTAATTGGTTTTGGCCACTTTTGGGTGTGAAGTGAGAGAATGGAAGCTCTGTCCTTAATTGATGGTAATGGAAAATAAATTTCCCGATCAAACCTACCAGGGCGTCTAAGGGCTGGGTCAACAGCTTCAGGACGGTTTGTCGCACCTATGACCACAACTGAACCCCTAGATTTCAGACCATCCATAAGAGCAAGCAATGTTGACACAACAGAACTATGTGTCTGGTCTTGCTGCCTAGTGCGGACGGGTGCTAGACCATCTATTTCATCAAAGAATATTATAGATGGTTGACATTTCTCAGCAACCTGAAACAATAGTCTTAGTTGACGCTCGGCATCGCCAACATATTTTCCCAAGCAATCTGCACCTTTCCGGGCAAAATATGCAATTCGTTTATCACCACGGGCACATGCACCTATCAATGCACGGACAACTAAGGTTTTCCCTGTTCCAGGATGCCCATGCAAAAGAACACCTCTTGGTGGTGTAAGCCCTAAATTATCAAATAGCTCGGGATATAACAGAGGTAAAATGACAACTTCTTTCATACAACCGATGACATCTTTGAGCCCAGCAACAGATTCCCAACCCTGAAATGAATTTTCACAGGCAGAGTCTGAACCCCCAATGTACACTGGGGCTATTCTCAATAAATCACGATGAAGCCTCTTGTTCTCACGTTTCAAAAATTCTTCATCCTCTCCACAATTTTCCAGCCATCTCTCTTCATCTCCAATATCTTTTCTACAAGCTTCATTTGATCGTTTCCTTATCTCCCACATCATTTTCCTAGCCTTCAACTTCTTTATCCGGGCTAAATATTTACTACCACGAGGTTGGAAGAGATGCCGATGATCAGTGCAGGCAATGAGAAACTTACGATGATCAAAGATGCAACCACTAGCTCTGGCACAAGGCTGCAAAACCCAGACAGAATGTTAATTCTGATAATTGTTACAAAAGAATTTTTTTTCTTGCTTGTAGTAACAAAATAAAGGGAGTTCAAAATATTTCAATTGTTCTTAACAAGAGGACTCGTAACCAACCAAGTGATAAGTTCTTGGACAACGATCAACACGACAACCAGTGGTGGCCCCTCGCCTCCCACAGCGTGTGCACTTCAATGCCCTTCCTCGGAAAAGTGCAGCCCTCACATTTTTTAAGCATCCAAAGTTGGCAAAATAAACCTGCAAAATTTTGTCAACACAAGAGTTACCAAGCTAAATTTGAGTGTGACAACTCTGAGCATCAAATAATTAAGTTGATAAAATTTAATAGGAACGAAAAATTGTATGTGTTGGTGTATTAGCTATGTCGACACATTACGATGGATAACATAATCACACAGCCTTAATATTTTACATAATCTATACTTTCAGGTCAAAACAAAGGTCTCTGTTCCTTTGGGACAGATGACTAAATTTAAATGGTGCACGTAGAACTTAAGGATAAAAGTCTATAAAAAGTGTAAAGAACTGTAAAATCATCTTATATTGCATGTAGTGTTTTAACCTACAACCAGGGCCAAGAACTGTAAAAGGGCATAGTTGTTTCATATTCCTTATGTATGTTATATTCCTAAGGAAAACGGGGAATATATTTATAAGACAACTATGTATTACCTATTAGCAGTTTAGAACTTATTATGTTTCATTAACAATGATCAGAGAAATACTCAGATTTTAGTAGGCCTAAAACATCACTGTGATCAACAAGTCAGTTGGCGATGTTATTTTTTGAAATCTTCCATAAATATGTAGTTTCATGATGCAGGCCATGTTTCAGAAACTATTAAATTAAAACCGCACCTCTGGACTCCATACAGCACAGTGCAGATGAACCCATATTCTAGCAATACCCTGGTAATCATTAATAGGACCCAACAGACGACCAAGCCATCCAGGTTCATCATCAAAACCATCCCAAATATCATAATTAGTCTCCTCTGAAGATGACGATCCACTATAAGCTTCATTCTCGCTTTCACCATTATCATGAGCTAACCTTTTTGGAGGCTTACCATCGGTCCCTCCACCACACAAACCACACCGCCTGCCCTCTTTGATACGCAGGTGACCACGCTTGTCATTTGAAGCATGTTTCAACTCCTCGTTCCTCCCAGCACTTTCATCTTTCAAGCCATTTTCATTGACATCATCCTCCTTATCAACATTTACATCTTTCAAGAAATTTTCACCATCATCAACCTCCTTACCAACGAATCCTTCATTATCTACCTGTTCAGCTGCATTACCAACACTTTTACTTTCCTTCGCACCCTCTAACTGATAATCCACTTTATCTTCACGTTCCACCTGAGACGACGATTCAATGTCATCGCCACACTCCTTCATTTGCAAATCGTTGGATAAGTTCCTCTCCTCATTCTCTACCAGGAGAGGGACACTCCCATCCGAATCAGCCATCTGATCCCCATCCTCACTTCCTACCATAGAAGGGGCATTTTCATCTGATTCATCCATCTGATCCTCTCCCGACAACTCAGTTTCCGATTCAGAATCACTCTCCTCGTCACTACTCGACAGAAGCACCACTTCCTGACTCTTACTCTCCTCCAAACTTCCACGAGACACATCATCTGCATGCCCTTCATCGTGCTTTGTGGCTTTAATCCTTCCCGGTCTCTTCGACTTAACCACTTTCGGCATCAAACCTTCCAACTCCTCCTTCCTACCAACCTCATCGTCACCTTTCTTTCCCACCACACCCTCAAAAAGCTTCCTCTTCCCACGTGGCGATTCCCCCTCCTCTTTTACCCTAAAACTTACATTCCCAACCCTTGATCTCAGCCTAGAACTCCAAGCCCCACCTGAACCTCTATTTTCCCGCCCTAAACTCGTAGGACTCTCCCCGCCACCATCAATTCCACCCTTCCGCACCCTCCGTCGTTTCTTCGGCGGAGCGGGAGATGCGTCAAGCAGCACCGGGGCACGGCGAACCCGGGAGCTCCGACGAACTCCTGCATCAGGATTCAACCCATCATTATCATCATTCAACTCACCATGGTTCCGGGTGTACTCCTCCTCACATATTGCATCCAACCTCTTGTGCTTCTTACGAAGCCGCAAACCCGATCGAGACGACGAACCCAATGAAGACGGCGATGATCGCATGACCAGAAAGCGCAGGAACCACCACACGGAAAACTAGAAGAAGAAATTACACGAAAAATGTAAAATACGGAAAATGAAAAAACGAAAAACGTTTTTGGCTCTCTCGGAAACTAGCAAATGGGCATTCACCGATTGCCTTCTCCGTCCAATTGGGTGTTCGAAAATACTCCGATTTGGCAGAAAACCGTGGCCGTTGCAACGTTGCCCACAGTTGGTCCAAGGCGGGGGAGAGAAACCGAAACCCTAGAAATCGAATCAGCGACGCATCTTCTTCGACGAGGTTTCGGTTCGATTAATGCATGTTCTCCATTTTCCGGCGAAGACTGAGTTTCTGGGATTTGGGGTTCCCAGAGTTTCTTCGTTTTCTCAGTGCTTCGTTCTCTGAAATTTGTTTTCTGTGCACAGAGAGACTAGGGCGTGTGAGAGTGAAAAATAAGAGGGTTTTGGCTCTGATATTTGTATCCTTCTTCACACGCGCGAGAATGTTCCGTGATTCACACGTGATGGTAGGTGCGGGTTGAAGGAGCAAGGACCCTTGATTTGAATAAAACCGAAAGAAAATGTGATGCACGCGCCTGATGAGGTGTTGGAATGCGTGTGGATAGTGTATTTTTCACACATTTTGTTTTAATTTCTTTTTTCTCCACACGATGTTGCCGCCAATATGAAAGTTTGCATGACCCCAAATATAAAAGCAAAATTGGGAGGGTATCGGTGTTATGCATGAAATGTTAAGATTTTGAAAGGGCAACGGCTCTTTAAAAATTTAAAATTTTGGGTATTGGATACTTTAGTGGGGACAACTATGCATGGTGTGAGAGTATTTCCCTATTTTTCACTTTTTTTACTTCTCTTCATTTTTAGGTTTTAGATTATTATTGCCAATAGTAGTAAACATTAAGATCAAATTCAAATTATAAGTGATTGAAAGTGTTGGATTTGGTGTGTATTATTATTATTACACCATCAAGGGTCACCAATTAAAAAGCAAAAACATTTCATAAATATATTTATCATTTGAAGACTTTAAATTGATCAAAAGGAGTTAGATGAGCAATCCCAACAAAGTTGAATGACACCTTTGTACTTGCCAAAATAAGCAAATCTTACAATCCTATTTTTTGCCACTTTTGTTGTACTTGGTTTTGTGATATGTTTGGATGTTATAGACATCTTGAAAATGCTTCATTTTCCTATTTATAACATTTTTTTAATAGGCAATACATAATGTTTCTTTGTTTGGTTTTACTTTAATTACGTATGCATACTTTTACAATTTTAATATTTAAAAAGAAATAAACTTTTGGGGATTTTTGTTTTTGATATATTATCTAAAGCTAAAATTACTCCTCCTAAATACAATGTTTTTTTTCTTAGAATATAAGTTTTAAGACGGTTTCATAGTTGGACTAAAAGTTAATGTTTTATATCTTTTCCTTAATGATGTTTTTTGTCTCTAATTTGTTTTTTCTTTTTACTTTTTGTGATTGAATAAATAATTTGTATCTAATTTTTTTTCCTTTTTACTTTTTGTGATTGAATAAATAATTTGTATTTTTTTAAAGTATTCAAACTTTAGTTCGAAAAATTGCAAGTTTTTATAAAACTATGGGAACTAAAATCAATATTTTGAAATGTCAAGATACAAAAGTCAAAGTTTAAAATTTTCTACAAATGTTATTAATACTTTTTTTATATATATACAACTAGAAGTCAAAATTTACATAATTGTATTCCAGTGTGTGTATGTATAATATATATATGTTTGCAATGATGAATAAATAAATAAAACTAAAGTAATAAAAATTATAAAAATATTTACAGGTTAATACAAATGATTAGAAAATATTTTATCTAAGTTGAGGTAAAAACGTTTGTTGTATAATTTCTTTAAACAGTTATTTTTAGCTATATTAACGAACTCTCCCTAATTTTTGTTTCGTTAAACAATGCTTTGAAAACTAATATTTCAACTGTTAAGTCTTTCATCAAGGATGCTTCAACAACTATTCATTGCTTGTTCCACATAATAACTGGTTTACTTCTGTGTAAAAGCTATATATTTGAACAAAGAATCTCATCATTTCAAGAAAATTAAAATACATTAAAATTAAATTATTTTCAATTCAAGTTGCAACATTTTTTAAATTAGATAACATTATTTCTATCGAATTTCTTTTCTTAATAAAGGATTTTAATTATCATCAAACATAAAAGTATTATATTACTAAAGCATATTTAATAATTTCAAGTATAAAAAAAATACTTAGTAATATTTTTCCCAGTTTTGGTTGATATTTTTTATGTATTAAGTCTCTAACATTATTTTATTTCTTGTCATCACATCTGAAATATTCTTTAGTTGACCTTTCAATAAATATTAATAAATATTGACTAAAAATACTTTTCTAATTAGTATTGGTCAAAAACAATTTCAACCATGTATAATTGTTTATCCCAAAGAGATATAATTTTCTAAAGCTAGGTTAAAAAACTTTAGCAATGAATTATTAACAAAATTAAATAAGGAAAGTTAGACCTAGAAGAAATTTTTTGTTTGATACAAATGCATGCATGCATGGATATTGATGAAATATAAACTATTTGGCATAAGATTCTCCTTCATATAGTGATTAGTATCAATTTCCAATAAAACGGTGAAAGTCATTATTAAATAAGTCTGTTGTTTTTCTTGGGGTTAACCCACAGTGTATATATATACTCTATAAATAACATACAAGTGTTATTCTAGTTTGCAGAGACAATGACTGACAAATTCAACCTTCCTCAACTATAATTTATAAAATTAGCACCACAACAGAGAAATGAATAATGTTAATTGGGGTTGGAATGAATATATCAATAACATGTTGCAGTGAGATAATCTATATGAAGATGCACCAACAAACGTCAAGGGGTGTAAGGAAAGGAATAAGCATATGGTAACTGCATTGAGAGGGACCACAAGTGGGAAGATATAGAAGCTTTTGAAGAATATTTGGAGTGTTACGATTTGTTGTTTTGTGCTAAATCTTTTATTTTATGAATTTTTGTAAATAGTCTTGTAAAATGGTCAGCATCCTAAGTGCTATATTATCAATATATTTGCCAATAAAAAAGTATGTAAATAAGAAATAAAATTATAGTTTAAATCTTACTTATAAATTAAATTTTAATTAATTTATCATGTGAAAAAAATTTCAAAATTATATTTCATTCAAATAATTTAAAATTTTAAAAACTTCGTTTGAAAATATATATATTTTTAAACAAATGTAAATAAGTTAAACAAGCAAATTTTTTCATCCTAAAAAAAGAGAGTTTATGAATTTTTAAATTCTTAATATTTAGATAAAATTTGAAATTTTATAATTTCAAGTATTAAAATGCTCTAATTGTTTAAGTACTATAGTATCAATAAAAGTGAATGTAGTGTATCATAACCATTATATAGTTAATTTCTAACATTTTCTCCTTATGCAATTAAATGACAAACAAAATCAAATATGAAAAGGGATATGATAGCTATTATCTTGGAAATGTGGAAACATAGAGATGAGGTAACATTTAAATACATAAAGGTAGACTCAAAAAAAAAAAATTTATTGTATGACACAAATGTATGCATGGATATAGATGAAATATAAAATATCCAACATAACATTCTCTCTCATATAATGATTGGTACGAATGCGCAATTTAATGCTTAAAGTCACTATTACATAAGTCTTTTGTTTTTCTTGGAGTTAACTGAGAGTATCTACAACCATTCTATCTCTAATTGTTTAAGTTTAGGTACTCTAGTATTAATAAAAGTGAATGTAGTGTATCATAATCATTATATAGTTAATTTCTAACATTTTCTCCTCATGCAATTAAATGACAAACAAAATCAAATATGGATAGGGATATGATAGTTATTATCTTGGAAATGTGGAAACATAGAGATGAGATAACATTTAAATACATAAAGGTAGACTCAGAGGAAATTTATTGTATGACACAAATGCATGCATGAACATAGATGAAATATAAAATATCCAACATAACATTCTCTCTCATATAATGATTGGCACGAATGCACAATTTAATGCTTAAAGTCACTATCACATAAGTCTTTTGTTTTCTTGTTTTTCTTAGAATTAACTCAGAGTATCTATACTCTATAGAAAACATATCAATGTTATTCTAGTTTGTAGGGATAGTGATTGTGACAAATTCAACATTTTTCAACTTTAATTTATAAGATGAACACCACAAAAGAGTGGTGGATGATGCTTATTGCCATAATGAAGATATCAATAACATGTTACAGTGGAAAAATCAATATGAAGATGCACCAACAAACGTCAAGAGATGCAAGGAAAGGAAGGAGGCATAAGGTCACTCTATTGAGAAAGACCACAAGTGGAAAGATGTAGAAACTTAATAACAAGAATATTTGGAGTGCTACGTTTATTTTTTTTTGTCTTTTACGAAATCTTTTAATTTATGGATTTTTGTAAATAATCTTGTAAAAGGTTAGGATCCCAAGTGCTCTAGTATTAATATATTTTTTGTTGACAAAAAAATGTATATAAATAAGAAATAAAAATTATATTTTAAATATTACTTAAAACTTAAATTTTAATTAATTTATCATGTGAAAAAAAAATTAAAAATAAATTTCATTTAAATAATTTAAAATTCTAAAACTTAGTTTGAAAATATATTTTATCGAACAAATGTAAATAAGTTAAACTATAACACATTTTGTCATCTAAAAAAAATATTTTTATAAATTTTTAAATTATTAATCTTTAGATTAAATTTGAAATTTTACAATTTCAAGTATTAAAATGCTCAAATTGTTTAAGTACTCTGGTATTAATAAAGGTGAATGAAGTATATCATAACCATTATATATATATATATATATATATATATATATATATATATATATATATATATATGAAGGATTTTAACTTTTTTTTTCATCCACTTTTAACCCACCACTTTAATCACCTTTAGATCATCACATCACATCATTAAAAAGAATCAAAGTAGAAAATCTAATAGTGATTGAAGTAATGGATTAAAAATGGATAAAAAAAAGATGAGTTAAAATATCATTATCCATATATGAAATATAAAGGGTTAAATATGTTTTTGGTCCCTCAAGTTTCAGTGAAATTTGGAATTAGTTTCTCTTCAAAACTTTTGATCAATTTAGTCTTTAATCTATAAAAATGCGTGAATTTAGTCATTTTAACCAAAATTTGTTAAGTTTATCTAATGTTTCAAACGCATTTCATGATAGTATTTGAATTTTTTACACCGTTTGACACATTTTCGCTTCAAAGATAACTCAAATATTATCATAAAATGCAATTAAAATGTCAAATAAACTTAACAAAATTTGGTAAGAAGGACTAAATCCATGCATTTCTAAAAATGAAGGACTAAATTGGTATAAAGTTTCGAAAATGGACTAATTCCAAAATTCACTAAAACTTGAAGGACCAAACAACATATTTAACCCAAATATAAACTATCTAACATAACATTCTCTTTGATATGATGATCTGAAGCAATGCCCAATTCAATATTTAAAGTCACTATGAGATAAGTCAATTGTTGTTCTTGGAGATAACCCATAGTATATACATAACATACAAGTGTTATTCTAGTTTGCACGTATGTGTGTGTGTGTGTGTATATATATATATATATATATATATATATATATATATATATATATATATATATACAAATAACATAATGATGTGTACTCATTCCAAATTCAATACTTAAAGTCACTATGACATAAGTCTTTTATTTTCTTAGAGTTTCTAATGCCCTATTCTTACAAGTGTTATTCTAGTTTGTAGACTCAGTGACAGTGACAGATTCAACATTCCTCAACTCTAATTTATAAGATGAGCACCACAACAAAGAAGTGGATGGTGTTGATTGAAGTTGGAATGAATATGTCGATAACATGCTGCAGTAGGACAATCAATATGAAAATGCACCAATAAACACCAAGGGATGGATGCAAGGAAAGGAAGGAAGCATATGACAACTGCATTGAGAGAGACCACAAGTGGAAAGATGTAGGAGCTTAATTAGAAGAACATTTGGAGTGCTGTGATTTATTTTTGTGTTCTTAATGAAGTCTTTTATTTTTTAGAATTTTGTAGATAGTCTTGTAAAAAGGTTAGAATCTCAAGTGCTCTAATAATAATGTTTTTTGCTGGAAAAAAAGTATGTAAATAAGAAATAAAATTATATTTTAAAGCTTATGTATAAATTAAATTATATTTAATGTATCATGTGACAAAAATTTTAAAAATATATTTCATTTAAATAATTTAAAATTTGAAAAACTTTGTTTCAAAATATATTTTATTAACAAATGTAAATAAATAAATTAACACATCTTGTTATCCTAAAAAAAAAGATTTTATAAATTATTAAATTCTTATTCAATGCTATATTCAATGCTTAAAGTCACTATGACATAATTGTTGCTTCCCTTGGAGTTAGCCGAGAGCATCTATATGCTATAAATAACATACAAGTGTTATTCTAGCTTGCATGAGACAATGACTAGGACAAATTTAATATTCATGAACTTCAGGTTATAAGATGAGCACGACAATAGAGAAGTGGATGAAGTTGATTGAAGCTGGGATGAAAATATCAATAACATGTTGCAACGGGTAGTGGCAGATCTTGATCAAAATTTTTAGGGGAACCAAAATAATATACTTAAAATTTATATATTTAACATTATTGTCACTCGTTCAATGAAAGTGAATAATATTTTAGTATAACTATAACTATAAAACACACTACACTATCTAACAGATTGTCCATCGTATGCAAATGAATTTATTCTTTTGTTTTTCATTAATATACCTATTTAAAAAACAAGTTTAACACTAAAAAATAATTTATCATAATATAACCAATAATTGAGAGACATAATTACTAAAAAATTATGATAAACAAGTCACAATTAAAAATTGTCTATAATATATATATATATATATATATATATATATATATATATAATA
>Ga0214542_1000186_pt1:20000-96573 | contig 96573 bp, 58 predicted proteins | sample CNSS1metaG_FD_160096 | JGI IMG/M metagenome (GOLD analysis project Ga0214542, IMG submission 160096) | Root nodule microbial communities from cowpea collected in UCLA plant growth center, Los Angeles, California, USA - CNSS1 | ecosystem: Host-associated > Plants > Roots > Nodule... | reverse complement strand
GTGGAAAGTTTCAAAAAATACATCTACCATGTTCACATGTTATTGCAGCTTGCAAGCATGCACATCACGACTTCAACATGTACATAAGTCCCCATTATAGGCTGGATGTCGTCATGAAAGTATATGACAATTTATTTGGCGAGTTAAGACATGAAGAATATTGGCTACCATACCAAGGCCACAAGTTTGGCCTCATCCTGCCACAAAAAGGAGCGAGAGTGGTCGTCCTAAATCAAGTAGAATTAGGACTGATATCGACATTAAGGAAGGAAGACAATAAAAAAAGTGTTCATATTGTAGAACTGAAGGACACACAAGAAATCATTGTCCTAATAATCCTGCACTTAGATGATCCACATCAAACCACTTAGTTTATGTTGTACTTTTAATTGTGTTCAATAAATTTGTACTTGATTCAATTCAATGGTACATCTTTTCTTATTATCTTTTATTACTACTTATTTTACATAAACCAAAAACAAATAACAAAATTATTTAAAATACAATAATGAAATGCTTTTAAATTATTTTACTTATTTCCATATTTTTAAATTATTTTTTACAAATTTTTAAAGTTTATAATATATAATTTTTAAAATTATCCAAAATTAAAAGATAACTATAATTTCAATATTTATAAACATCTATTAAAAATAATTAATACTACACAAATTATAAAAAAAAAATTAAATTGACTTTTATATTTTCAAATTGTTCATAAAATAACTTATTACACAATATATAAAATCTATTTTTAAAAAAAAAATTAAATTGACTTTTATATTTTCAAATTGTTCATAAAATAACTTATTACACAATATATAAAATCTATTTTTAAATCGATAAATTCAAGAAGACAAAAAAGTAATTTTTATTTTTTTATTTTTTCAAATGATACCTAAAATAACTAAAAACACAATACTAAAAATAATTTTAATATAAAAAAAATTAACTCTTATATTTATTTTATTAAAAAATTTCAAAAACCTAAATTTTAATTTATTTATATAAAAATAAAAAAAAAACTAAGATCAGAATTTGGGTTGAAATTCGAAACTGAATTCTGATTTGAGATTAAAAAAAAAAACAGAAAATCAAACGTTGGAATTGGACTGCTCAAAGACCTAATTCTCACCTAAAATAAAAACTATGCTATGTAATATTTAACTACAGTATGCTATTCTGGTAAAAGAAATAGCAAACAGTGCTTTTTTTGGGGGGGTTATCCACATTCACGTACTCCAGCTCACTCTCTCTCTTTCTCTCTCTAAGCTCTGACCCCAATTTCTGTGGCGGCTCTCACTACTTTTTCTCTGCTCAGATTTGATCTTTTCCTCTCTCTTCGTCTTTTTTTTCATCCGGTTGGGTTGGGGTCTTTAGCTTCAACTTCAACGACAGCTATGGTTACCCCACAGCCACAGCTTCAGGTTCAGCCTCAACAGCCCCCACCCTCTTCGCAAGATGAGGCCTTGAAGAGGAACACCGATTGTGTCTACTTCCTTGCATCTCCTTTGACATGCAAAAAGGTTCTTTCTACCACTTTCTTTTTGATTTTTTATAGGAAAGAGGGAGGAAAATCCCCTCTTTTCCGCTTTCGGAATTCTGTGCTTTAGGGTTTTCAGATTCGTCTGTTTCTGCAAATAGTTTTGGTGGTTGTTTATTTTCAATGGGAAAATCGAACTTTGTGGAGAAGGGGTTGTGGAAGTCTGTGTATGAATTACCGAATTTTCAAAATTGGGGATACCGATAGGGAATTAGGGTTTAGGGTTTATTGTTGTTGATGGCGTGCTCGAAAACGAGACCCATGACGTTCAACGTAGTGGTGTAAACGATGTGCTCTGGTTTTGCATTTAGGGGTTTAAGTTTTGTATTGCTATTTGATGAGTTTTTTGACCTTTTAATTTAATTTTCAGTATTGGTGGCGAAAATAGGCATTATGGAATACCGGCTAATCCTGCCGCGCCTGCTCAAGTACTGGGTGTATCCTCTAGTGGTGCTGCTGTGACCGTTGTTGCCAATTTCGTTGACTTTGCATTGGGTGAGTTTCATTTCATATCTTATTTATTGCCAATTATCCATTTTTGATGTGCAAATCGCGACTTCATTCATAGTCATTGATGACAGTTAAAATGTTAATGAATTGTACACCTTTGTTTTTTTTTTCTTGTTATCAATTTGCATGTCTGCTTTCACTGGCTGTGGAATGTCCAGAGTGGAAATCAAGTAACGGTTAAGAAGTTGAGTCCTGTTTGGATAAACTTTTCCATGAGCACTTGTGATGTGAGAAAAAAAATGACATAATCTTTATCTTACCGATTTTAGATTAATGCTCATTTTTACTCTTACTGATTTTAGCTAGCGTATGGGATAAACTTTTATCTTATTTTCTTCTCCCACAAGTGGTTATGGTATTTGTTCATCCAAACGTTTAGTTAAGAGAATTCTTCTAGTTATATTGTGATCAATACATTACATACCATCTTTCTCTTGTATTTTTTAATCTGTTCGTAAGAATAACTAAATATTTGAAGAATTTGGCTGTTTAATTGTCTTCCTGGTGATATCTCTGAAGGTGACACATTTAAACAATATAATGATTTCGACCCTCACATGGTGCTGTTTCACATTTGGGAATCATATCTATTTCTACAAGTCTTAATTGATTTATATTGAATGATTATTATTTTTATGTGATATAAGGATAAATTGCTTGGTTGCCTTTGTTTATTATTTTGGGCCTTTTTGTTTTTTAAACATTTCTCAGTGAGATAAGATCTTTTGAAATTTAAATACTAATTAAGGCAATGCAAAAATACACCAGGAAGAGGAAGTACAGATGTATGTACTCTTATAATTGTTTTTACATCGAGACATTTTTTGTATAGTTGGTGGTACTTAATTTTTTTTATATGGAGTACTTGACCATTTTTTAACTCTGAAATGCTATTTTCAAGTTGGTTTGGAAAGGATCCCTCTATATTGTGTCGTGTTGGCCGTACCATTTGTAGTTCAAAGCAGTCCTAGGCAAATAATTATAGGTAATGATTGTTTTCAGCATATAAATGTTCCTTTTTGACAGGAGTTCTCAAGTGTTGGTCAAAGCACTGAGAAGCTTTTTGGAAGTACGTCATTATTTCCCTTTAATATGGTCCCACCTTTTAGTTCAATCATTATTAAAAGCTCTTACCTCAATTGTTACTCTGTGTCTTTATTTGTACAACGTTATTCATGAAATTGCAGTCAATAATTTTTGTTCATTGTCAACTGTCGTCTTCAGGGCAAGTATTAAAGCACATAAATTTTGGCGACTATATAAGTTCTAGAGTTCCAAGCTTGAAGGGTTTCTCTGGTCGGAAAACAAACAGTTAAGTGAAAGCTTCTTCATTGAAGTTACTTGCTAACATTATGCAATTCCTACAAAGGTTAGTCGGATTATTTGTAATATGGAGATACTATCAGAATTTGCAAATTGTTGTTAACACTGGTTTTGAAATAGTGGCATGCTTTTCAATGTCATTAGTTTAGGTTGAGTCGGGTTTGACCAATCATAAATAAAATTCTATCAAATCTAATTGAATTAGTATAAGTCAAGTTGGGTCATCCAATAATTCGTCCAAATAAACATCCATAGAAAAACCTCTATTATTTCGCGTTTCCATAATTTCAACATGCACCTTGATAAACTTGATCATTTTAAATTGGTTTAAGATTTTCAATTTCAGTTTCGGATTGAGAAATCCAAAATGTTTTAGAATGGACGGTCCAAATTATAAATTTGTATTTTAAATTGTATATTCATTCTAAAATGCAATACAAATAAAAAATTGTATTTTAAATTATGTAGTTTATAATATATTAGAAATACTTTTGACATTTCTCAAACCTTATGGTATCAATGTATTGCAATGTTACTGAAGTGTAGAACCAGAATCTCCAAGTTTCATGGATTTCTCAGAAACCTTGTTCCTTCTCCTTCTTCCAAACCCAAAGCCAAAGCCGTGCATTTCCTCAATCAACATCAAGGCAAACCAAAAAGCAAACCCATTACTCCATTTCGCAGTGACAGCAACACCAACATGAAGAAACTCAAGAAATTGAATATGAAATTGAAAGAAAAGAAGAAGGATGAGCCCAGAGATTATATGAGGAACGTAATTGGAAAAATTTACAACACGCTAAAGTACTCAACATGGGAAACAGCTGAATCAGAGCTCAACAATATCCCTTTGAAGTGGGACTCATACACGGTGAACAAGGTTCTGAAGTCACACCCGCCAATGGAGAAAGCATGGCTGTTCTTCAACTGGGCCTCTGGGCTCAGAGGGTTCAAGCACGACCAATACACTTACACCACCATGCTTGATATTTTCGGGGAAGCTGGGAGAGTATCTTCCATGAAGCACGTTTTCCAGAAGATGCAGGAGAAGGGGATCAAGGTTGATTCTGTTACCTACACTTCCATGATGCATTGGCTTTCCAGTTCTGGGAACGTGGATGAGGCTATGCAAATGTGGGAAGAAATGAAATTCAAGGGGTGTCACCCCACTGTTGTTTCTTACACGGCTTATATGAAGATTTTGTTTGATAATAAAAAAGTAAAGGAGGCCACTCGTGTTTACAAGGAGATGATTAGCTCTGGTGTCGCACCAAATTGCCACACCTACACTGTTCTAATGGACCATCTTATTGGGTCTGGTTAGTGTACCTTTTACATGTTTGTCGTATGGTCTAGCTGAGCATGCAGTCCTTGTCTGTTCTACTTATTTAATGATGATTGTTAGAAATGATACAAATGTATAATTTGATTTATGCAACTAGTTAATGAGCGTAATTTTTTTTCATTGCCTACAAAATATAAATCATTTAGGTATTACCTCTAAAGTAACATTATAGAAGTCAACAGTCCTAACATTGGCCATATTCATGATTGGATGACAGTACAAGTCTCAATGCATAGCTCAAGCATATGATCTCCTTCCTGATGAAAAAATTTAAGTGATGTATTTGCTTTGGTTGCATCATCTATACAGTTAAAGACATATTACTTGAGTTTACAAAATTCTGCAGGTCAGAATGATAGCTTTATGCCATGCACTTTCACCGCAATTTCATTTTGAAGCTTCTAAGTTACTTGCCACCTTTCCTCACTGTGACTGTCTTTTGTTTATTATTATGGAGTTAAATGTGGTAATTTCATTTATTTTTGTATTGTAGGAAAATGCAAAGAGGCCCTAGAGATTTTTGAAAAGATGCAAGAGGCTGGGGCACAACCTGACAAAGCTGCATGCAATATTTTGATTGAGAGGTGTTCTAAAGTTGGTGGGACTGAGTTCATGACACATATCCTTCAGTACATGAAGGAAAACCGTCTTGTTCTCCGATACCCTGTATTTTCTGAAGCATTGGAAGCTTTAAAAGTTGCTGGTGAGAGTGATACCCTTCTAAGGCAAGTCAATCCTCAGTTTTATATTGAGTGTAGCGTAAGCAAGAACAAAATTGATAGTATCACGGTTGCTGCAGATTCTCCTACTAATATGGATAAAGAGCTTTTATTTGTTTTGTTGAAAAATAGAAATGTTGTTGCTATAGACCATTTGGTTAGAGGGATGATGGAAAAGAAACTATCTTTAGATCATAAGGTAGTCTCAACCATTATTGAGGTAAATTGTAGTCATTGCCGACCTGAAGGTGCTTTGTTGGCTTTCAAGTACAGTGTTACAATGGGAATAAGTATAGAGAGAACAGGATATCTCTCCTTAATGGGCTTGTTGACCAGATCAAATATGTTTTCAAAGCTGGTGGACGTTGTTGAGGAAATGACTAGAGCTGGGCATTCTCTTGGAATCTATCTGGCTTCACTTGTGATCTTTAGGCTTGGTTGTGCTAGGAAGCACACGTTTGCGATAAAGATTTTCAATTTGTTACCTGATAACCATAAGTGCACTGCCACCTATACTGCTTTGATTAGTGTTTACTTCTCTGCTAAAAGAGTTGATAAGGCACTTGAGATTTACAAAACCATGTGCAGCAAAGGATTTTGTGTTGTCTTAGGTACATATAATGTACTAATAGACGGCTTGGAAAGAAATGGGAGATACACTGAAGCAGAACATTATAGGAAAGAAAAGAAAACCCTGCATGCCAATAGTGGTTCTCAGGAAAGTGTTTCCATAGAGGGAAAGATATGCAATCTTATATTTTCTGTGGATGTCATACTTTAGTCTTGGTACTCTGGGAGTTTTCACTTTTGTGTTCATTGGAGATGCCAACAAGGTCTAACTGCCATGTTCTACCTTCCACTTAAAGCAACCATATGATGCATAACACAGCAACTTTGTGAAGTGTTTTCACATGCATACTGTCATAGCTTTGTGAAGTCAAAGGCAGACAGAAAGTGTGATTGAAGGAATGTGGGATGATAGCTATTTACTGAAATGTCCCTTTGTTAACCGCAATTGTTTTGCATCTGTTTGTTTTCCTTCTTACGTATATTCGGTGATTTGTAGACAAAGTCATATCTGTAGTGTATATATGAAAGGAATTGTCAACAATTTTTTCAGGTAAATTTTAACATTTTTTGCTGTATTAATTTTGACTGCCATTTAAAAAGTCCTCAGACTATTTAATCTTATAATTAACACTTTTCAAATTCTATAAAATCATTACTTTTTTAGTTTTTCTTATTATTAGTTCAACTTTATTAAAATATATGAAATTATAGGAGTTTCTTTTGTTCTTTAGTAAGTCTCACTAATGTTTTTTGAGTTATTTTAATAAATCTTTAGAAGTAGTAAATATTTTATTGATTGGTTAACGATAAATGTATATGAACTTTTTATTCAATAAGATATTAATAATAAAGGTTAACGATAACCTTCTAACACCTACCATCTTGATTGGTTCGTTAACATTTAATATAAGGACAAAATGCAAAATTAAAATTTTCGAAAGACCAAATTTACATATTTGATCTAGAGAACAAAAAAAGAGTGAATTTTAAGTTTTATATATCCTTTCACTTAAAATGTTTTGTAGATAAACAACAATACTCAGCATATAAAAACCGTGCAATGTTGAAACAAACACTGTGATTTGTCTACGTGATTCTTATACTTTAAAAAATAAACAATTCTTATGAAACCATCAAAAAGAACCATAGAATGGACAAATATCAGTTTCTTTCATCAGTTCGCCATTGCAGGAGTGTTACCACTTATTTAAAAATAGCTAGGCTGATTTGCTTTAGGGGAATAGAAAGTAGCATAATTCAAGCTTTTCTGCATCTTAGCATCAACAAATACGATTTTTTTTTATCGGCATATATATTAGTCAGAGATTTTGAAATATTTGAACAAATTCAAGCTTTTGTGCCCATAATCAACAATCAAAGAAAATTGTGCAACCAAATAATATTTTATTGGTTTTACTTCTATATAAGGTGGAGCAACATTTATTGCAAGAAAACTGGAATAGTTACTACATGCTCATCATTGATGAGAACTTGCCGGCCTCGGCATACCCATCAGATTCTATTTTTCAATTTTCTATTCTATGAAGGTCTATGAAACTCTCTCATCCCGGCTTTCTTTTAGTTGCAGTCACTTTCCACTGTAAATAAAAGACAATAAATAAGTCATTTAGGTCTCCCAAAATGGCCCAGTCCTTTACATTGTAAAGATAGATGCTGATGTTATATTAAGAAAACCAAAAACTGAAAAGAGTGAGTATGCCAGTGGTAGTTGAGAAGGAAACATAGAAACCCTCTTGTGAAGCCGGCGAGGTTGCAAGTAACATCTTACAAATGGCAGTCAATTATTCATCCAAGTCCAACTTAACCTTCACTTCACGGTTATATATATATATTTTCAAAGGGCAATCATGTAACTAGGTCCATTTTCATTTCGCTATAAATGTAATGTAACCTCTTTGCTTATTCAATCCAAGTCCAAAGAGTTAATTTTGTCTTCTAAGTTCTAACCCAAGCTAGAAAATGCGTGAGATTCTTCACATTCAGGGAGGCCAATGCGGGAACCAAATAGGAACAAAGTTCTGGGAGGTGGTGTGTGATGAGCATGGGATTGATCCTACGGGGCAATACGTAGGGAACACCGAACTTCAGCTTGAAAGAGTGAACGTTTATTACAATGAGGGCAGCAACGGTCGTTACGTGCCACGGGCAGTGCTTATGGACCTTGAGCCTGGTACCATGGATGCTGCCCGCACAGGCGTTTACGGTCAGATTTTCCGGCCGGACAACTTTGTTTTCGGCCAGTCTGGTGCCGGAAACAACTTCGCAAAGGGCCACTACACTGAGGGTGCTGAGCTTATTGACTCTGTCCTTGATGTTGTGAGGAAGGAGGTTGAGAATTGTGACTGCTTGCAAGGTAAAAAAAAGTAACCAAACATCATGGTGGACTGTTTCGTTAAAATATGAGACATTTATGTATTTTTCGGTTCTGGTTTTTGAATCTAGGATTTCAGGTGTGTCACTCCTTGGGAGGGGGAACAGGTTCTGGAATGGGAACTCTGCTGATTTCGAAGATAAGAGAGGAATACCCTGATCGAATGATGCTTACATTTTCTGTGTTTCCATCTCCAAAGGTGTCAGACACGGTTGTTGAGCCTTATAATGCTACACTCTCTGTTCACCAGTTGGTGGAGAATGCTGATGAGTGTATGGTCCTTGACAATGAAGCACTATATGACATCTGCTTCAGGACCCTCAAGCTCACTACACCAAGCTGTAAGCATAATTGCCGTAGAATAGAACTAATGAAGTTCTTCATTTTACTTAATAAAAGTAATTTTACTTGATAACTTTTTGCAGTTGGAGACTTGAATCATTTAATATCAGCAACAATGAGTGGAGTTACTTGTTGCTTAAGATTTCCGGGTCAGCTCAATTCAGACCTGAGAAAGTTAGCAGTAAATTTGATCCCATTTCCACGACTCCACTTCTTCATGGTGGGTTTTGCTCCTCTGACATCTCGAGGATCGCAGAACTACCGTGCATTGACTGTCCCAGAACTGACACAGCAAATGTGGGATGCCAAGAACATGATGTGTGCAGCTGATCCACGCCACGGTCGTTATTTGACTGCCTCAGCGGTTTTCAGAGGCAAGATGAGCACAAAAGAGGTAGATGAACAGATGTTGAGCGTACAAAATAAGAATTCTTCCTACTTTGTTGAGTGGATTCCCAACAATGTGAAGTCTAGTGTTTGTGACATTCCTCCCAAAGGCCTTTCTATGGCTTCGACTTTTGTTGGTAACTCGACATCCATACAGGAGATGTTCAGGAGAGTGGGTGAGCAGTTCACAGCCATGTTCAGAAGGAAAGCCTTCTTGCACTGGTACACTGGAGAAGGAATGGATGAGATGGAGTTTACTGAAGCAGAGAGTAACATGAATGATCTTGTTGCAGAGTATCAGCAGTACCAGGATGCATCTGCTGGTGAAGATGATGATTCTGGAGAAGAAGAAAATGAGGTGATGAGAGTTGAGGATGTTCGACAAACTTGATGCTTCGAATGTTACAAGCGATATTTAATCTATAATGTTCAGTTCTTTGGCTTTTAGAAGGTTGTGGTTGCTCCGTAAGTGTTTTCTTTCTTATATTTTTATCGAAATACTAGACTTAAAATCTCATAACATTTCAATACAGCCATCTCATCATGATATTGGAAACCACATAGAACATATAGTGCAAGCGTGCAGGCAAGGGTTTGTGCCGAGGAATATTCATACATCAATCTAATTGGAATGAATATTATTACGTAAATCCTGAAAATATCATTTTATAACAAGTAATAACAGTTAAATAAACATCAACAGTTACATTTACATTGAGGCAGTAAAATCTATCAAATCTAAACTTCACCACTAAAAGGGAAGAATTTATTTAAAGGACCTAAAAATCATAGAACAAATGCTTTGGCCACCATGTCCAAAAGTTTCTCCATTCATGGTACTTGAGACCAGATTTTTAGAATCAATACCCAGTATTCATTCTATAAGATAAATATGACTTTTAAGGTCCCAAAATGCAATACTCCCTTCAAGAAACCACATAACTTTTGGACATGATAAATGTGATTACTTATGGAACTATACATCAGTTTAAACTTTACAGAACAAATACCTCCGTTATGATCCTTCAGATCAAACCTTGGAAACAGACAAGATAAAGAGATGTGTTCTTTATCTTTTGTATTTTCAAGAAAGGTATCTACCATTCCTTATGGTTTATTAAGGAAGATGTTTTTCATCTCTTGTGATTTAAAAAAGGTGTTTTCTCATCATTTTAAGGTTTTGCAAAGGAGATGTCTTTTTATTATTTTAATTGTGATTTTGTTTGTTTCACTTAGTTTAAGATAATAATTTGTGATCATTGTCTTTGAGATGAATAACCATTGGACACCAGATCCTTGTTGACTAAACCAGTATAAAAAATTTGTGTGACTTTCTCTATTCCTTATTCTCTTACTTTGTTATTACTTTGCAAGATTTAATTTTTATAAACTTTCCCAAGGTCTAATACTCTGAAATTTGCAATTAAAGCTTAAAATAAACTTAGGATTTAGGGTTTAATGGGGGGTTTGAATTGGTTGGAAGTTAAGGTTTTTATTTTTTAAAACTAGTTAGCTATTTAAAGCTTTTTCTAACAATAAAATCTAAACTAATTAAGGAATGAGAGTTTTTCAAACTAGGTTTTTTAAAAAGGTCTTGACATTTGGTCTGTCAGTTCAATATTATGTCTAACCATACTCTATCACATATAACATTGCGAAGCCAAAGTTTTTCATTACACAATTCAATCCTCTCTTCTTGTGCATTTCACATGTTTTCACAATAATGTTGGAAATGAATTGGTTAAAAAATCTTGGTATGAATGATTTGAATATGAAAACAAAAATGATTAATATGAGAATATTTATATACTTTTAATTGTTTAATGAAACCATTTATCATTCACATTGAAGAACTAGACATAACCAACATAAAAACAAAGTGTTCTTTGTTTCTCTCGGTTTCATGCATTATTACTATCTTGGGCATCATAAAAATTTTTTAGAAAGTGTTTGTGAACTCTTTAATAAAACCATTACATGACTCCCTCTAAGCATCTAATAGTCTTATTTGTGAAAAGCTTCCAAGAAAGTTTTGAGAGCTCTATTCAAACATCGCCTTTTTCTAGAGTTAACAATATTTTCATACCTTTGCATTATGGCACATGTGATTGTGTTCACGGAAAGGTATGAATAAGTGAGGTGAACCTTTCTACTAAGATTGTGGAAGATAGATGAACTTGGAGACTAGACTCTTTCCATTGCTTTAATATATATTTTGTCTAGTGTTCTTTGTTGATGATATTTCTTTGTAAGAGATGAATCACTCTAATGTTATTTTTATTGATTGTGAGCTATATTTCAATAAGGCGTGATTTGATTATACAGCCATGAAGGCTTAAGTTTGAAATTATTAACTTTAGAACAACAATGTTTTATGTGAAAAAGTTCATTCATATTTCCATATACAAATTACTTAGAGGAGTTTTTATTAAATTAAAGTTGGTATTTTTCAATTAACTGATTTAATTAGCATATCATTACATTAATGGCACCGAAGTTAATTGTCTTTATTGGAATAAATCTATGAAAAATAAGTTTATTGTGTCTTTTATGTTATCACATTAAGACTCAAATGATCCGATTGAATTTAGTGACACTAAATTATCCCATAGTTGAAGTTTTGATGATATTAAACGTAACTAATTAGTTATACTTTTGTATCTTCCAACGATATGATAATGTTTCCTAAGAAAACTCAACTTGCACTTGCATTTTTATTAGAACACTTTACAAGAAAAAAAAACACCAAATGGTCCATGAGGTAATATGTCAAAAGATAACATGAATCGTAGCCATATTATACATATTCTCTACATAGTTTCTGCATTTATACAACTCCAACTCAAAAGGAAAATGTGAGTTCCCATAAGGAGATGCAAAGAAAAAAAGAGTAAGATAAATCACATAATTTTGCAAGGTGGATCTCAAGGATTACTTTATCAATTACTATCAAAATCATGATGATCATTTTGAATTAGAAGATGCTTCACACAATGTTAATATCATAACATGTATATAAACAAATAGAATAGCACTTCCAAATTATGAAACCCAAAAGAAATTCAGAAAATATAACTGGACAAATAGCATAGCACTTCCAAATTGCAATTATTCTGCAGAAGAAGGTAACGTTTTACACCAGGGAGAAAATGCAATAGGCATATTTAACATGATTGGGTGTAAGCAGCAAAAGGCATTGCAAGCCTATAGAACAAAAAATTAAATATTGAAAAGGATTGACTTTTTTTTCAAGAGCACCAATTGCAGCAAGAAAATGACAAATACGAGGAAGGGACATGACCAGTTCTTCGTATATAATCTGCTTGCTCTTCAGTTTTTGCAGCTTGATGATTTCTATTGGCTTCTGCTGCTGCTCGTTTTTCCTCAGCTTTATGCCTTGCAGCAGCTAATTTATTCATTAGCTTATCATGTGCCTTACTACGTATTCTCTCAACTTCTACCTGCAACCAATTATTATAATTATGGTAATAATTATAAATATATTATATTCTTGGGCTACTAACCAAAGTTTGTATTTTTCAATACCATGTACCATTATGATATATGACTACTTCACTTGTTGAGAAATTTTGCTAAAATGTTAGAAATCTAATAAAAAGTCACCACTGCTTACTATTTTCTGCTTCAACATCTGGTTTCCTATTCAAATGTATCAATCAAGCAAACAAACTCTCAATTCAGCAACCCATCACATAATAGTTGTTCAAACTTTGAAGTGCATGCAACTCTAACGCCTCCCCAATATGTGCTGAAATTCAACTTCATTTAGAAGGATAAGGATTGAACTCCCTATAATATGGAATTTACTACAAGTTTGATTTGGTGTTATCACAATGCCCAATTTAAAGTGAAAATGTACAGTCTAAAGAAACAAGCATAGACATCTTCTCTTAGCATACCAGAAGGGATATCTTTACAGAGATTGGGACAAATACAGGTCTATTTGACATTTATCTACAATGGTATGAACATTAGTGAAGCTCAATCTTTTAGGATGAAAAGGACAATTAAGAGGAATTCTGATTGTCAGTATACTTATTGCTTATAGGAGAATAACTAGATTCTAGAATGTTAGGATTTCTCAGTGAATGTAAACATATTCTGTTAGGAACCCTCCCATTTACCTCCTTTTCATCCAATTTACTATCTTGTTTAGTTGGTAAATTACATCGGTCTCTCTATGGCTTGAAGTAATCTACTCGAACTTGGTTTGGTAAATTTAGTATATTGTACTGATATTTGGATTGAAATGAAGCGAGACAGGTAACTTAGTGTTTTATTGTCACCTTTCTTATGGGGAGTGTGTTCAGCTTATGGTCTATGTTCAAGATATTGTTATTACAAGAAATGATATCACTAGAATTGCTCAATTAAAAAAACATTATTCAGCCACTTACATACCAAAGATTTGGGTTGTCTAAAATATTTTCTTGGTATTGAAGTGGTACAATTAAGAGGTGTCATCATTTCACAAAGAAAACATGTTTTTGATATTTTGGAGATAGGCTTCGCAAACTGCAAGCTCATAAATAATCCTATGGACTCGAATCAAAAGTTAATGAAACCAAAGTGAACATTTCTCAGACCCAGAGATATATAGAAGGTAGGAGGGAAAACTCATTTATCTCACTATAACAAGACCTAATCTTTCCTATTCAATGGGAGTTGTGCAGTTCACATTCTCCGATATGTAAAAAAAGGGAAACCAGGACAGGAATTGTTGGATGAGATACATTTCTGTTAGACCTGTTATCTTTAAACCCTATGAAGCCGATTACAACTTGCAAGTTTATAAATTATGGTAAATATGGATTCTCCTGTTTGCCATTCACAAATTTTACATTATTTAGGTTTTCCTATTCATCTCCTTACACATATGTTGCCATTGTTACGCTGACTAACATGTTTTTCTGTAGTAGGATTACAAGTTAACGTCCCAAGGATCGTCCCAAAAGAAACTAAATTAAAGAATCATATTGGAAACAACAAAATCAGTAATTATAGGTGTATACCTCAATTTTTTTCATCTTGGCTTCTGTTTTTGCTTTCTGATGATTTTCCCATGCTTGAATTTTCATCTCCTCACGCCTAAACCTGTGTCATTAACACCATATTCCTGCTTCAGAGAATTTTAGTATGTAACAACAAAAAATAATCTTAACGTATTTCTGGAACTGTTTAAATGCCCATAAAATATTTGTCTCATGTTTTAAAAATGTGGTTAATTATATTCAGAAATTTTATTCATCTTTCTTCATCTTGTTGCAAACATATCCATGACTAAGGGAGGGAAGACAAGTTTTAAGCTATTATTTCAGAAGAAACTGACATGAAAATTAAATGGATACCTATAGGCTACAAACTGCACACATTGTCAAAGAATTCAGATAGTCTGGCTTTAAATACTTCCTTTGTTTCTAAATTTTTCTGTTGGTTTTTATTATTTGTCTCCTGGTTTTCATTCCATGTGGGATAGAGCGCCTTTCAAGCAAATGTCAGGAAACTGAATTAATGGAAACATGGTCAAAAGAAGTAAGGCAACAATGATTATCTTCTAGAGGTGTGCAAGTACACTATCAAGAATGATAATCTTTTCTTTTTATCTTTGATCACTATACAAGTGACATGATTGGAATCTACACAAATCAAGTTCTGCACTGTAGTTTACAGTGTTCAAGTCAATTTTGCAACCATATTTCTTTCCTCTTCTATATCTCTTTCTTTCTTTCACATTTCTTGCCTAGATTTGTCATCACTGAGTCATTTATGATGATTTCTTCAAACCCAACATAGGAATCCATTACCTAATTATATAGAAACCAGGGGAACCACAAAAATGAAAAAGTTTTACAAAAGGCTACTTACGAAAGAAATGTTGTAGAAATATTAAATACCTCGGTCCAGATTCTATGTCAAATATTCATTGACAAAAATTAAATTAAATAGACATATGAAGCAACTTCAATTCTTCTACTTTTATATCATAGATGTCACATGGTCTTCATGCAAGAGGTTTTGGAAAATCATCAGAAAGCACTCTTTACTCTATGAAATTTAATATAAAAATGAAAAACTCGGGTATGTTAATGGATTTACATCCATAAAGCAACGTAAGTTACATGATAGTATAAACTGACCTGGCCATATACTTGGCCTTCTCAGCTTCCTCCCATGCTGCTGCACGTGCTTCAACAACACTCTTAGGCTGTTCTGCTTTAGTTTTGAGGGAAGTAGATGCATCCTTATCTTCCTCTTCTTTGCTAGCCCAAGCAGCAATATTCATTTTACCAAGTTGTGTCCCAAGGACCATTATTTCACGCCTGGTCTTCATTTGTAGCTCCTTTTCGGACAATTCATTCTTGCTGAGATTCAGATTGTCACTATGAAGATCAGTTAAAGTGGATACAGGGGAGGATCTTGGGGGAGTAGAAGGCCGAGAAGAGTTAGGACTGCGCATTGGTGTTGTTGCCCTCACAGGGGTACCTGTTCTTGAAGGCTCCTGGCTAGCAATAGGGGTCATTTCGGTTCCCATATCTCTCATCGATACAGACCGAGCTGTTGAAGGGGGAGGAACAAATGTTGTTGCATTCTGGATGGCAAGAGACGAATTGTGCTGGCTAAGGCTTACTGTCAACATAAAATAGCAGAAAAGGAACACAGAACAAAGAGTAAGTAGTCCCATAAATGAACTATAATTACTAAAACTAAGCATAATTTATTTAACTCCTTCAAATGAAATTGTCTATAGTATTCTCAACTTCTTAGTTGTAGGACATGTCTTTAAGATAGAAAGGCTGTTCAAGCAATTAATGACAAGGGATTCGATAGCATGAAGGTCTACTTTTTACCAAAAAAAATATGACGCAAGTTGTTGAAAAATAGAACTGCAAAACCACAAATTTTCCCAAGAGAAAGAGATGCATGAACACCTAGGAGTTGGGAGTTTCTCAGGATATATCATCTTACTTTTTTCATTTTAGATAGCTAGGTATGTCATTCATACAGGACTCAACACACTTGGGAACCAAGTAAACCATAAGTCAAGGCTCAACTTGATCAACAAGCCCCAACCAAAGGAATACAACAACCACTGATAATAAAAATAGTTTAAGAACACTGTGACGATAGAAATGATTAACACACGCAACAAGTGATTTGAAACATAATGTTTGACAAAAATAGCAGAAAAATCAGTGTATACATTTTTCATTTGAATAAACTAAAAGCATGTTTATATCTCTGGTAATGAATTCCAGAACACAATCAAACATTTACCACAAGAACTTGCAATTGCATAGGGATCAGCCTCCCAACTCACAAATTTCTGTCCTCCACTTTCCATCTTAGTTTGATTTGTATCAATTTGCTTGGTATCCGGTTCATCTAAAGCAATTTCTCTTTGATCTGGAACTTCAACAACAACCTTCATTGAAGGTTGCCGGCTTCCATAACCAAGACTACCGACCTTACGTGGACCTACATGCCCACCTTGTCCTTGAGCCTGCACTGTCTTCGGCCGGTTTGATGTTGGACTAGCTATCCACTTCTGAGCATCATCCCATTTAGATGGTGCTGGTTTTGAGAATGGTCTCACTGGCACTCTCTGTGTAGACCGCTCGGCCTTTTGAAATTCAAACACTGACGATGAGATGCTCATATTTTCATGCCCACTATCATAATCTGAAGAAGGGTCTTCTAAGATTCTATTCCTTGAACTCACTGCTGCATTAGCCTTCACAAAACGATCATCACCACCAACTGCCTCTATGCTACTGGTGCGAACTAAAGCAGAAGTTGAATACTCAGGAAGGACACTCACAACATCTACATCTTTACAATGATCAGAACTGCTACCACCTGTAACAGATATGTTACATAGAAGTAAACTTAAACACCATTCATTCTATAACAATAACAAACACTTACATATTTGACACTGCCTATAAATATCATTGTATAAACCAATAAACCAAATCTGAAGTTGAAACAAAAAGAAAGATAGGCACTACAAGCTTTAACTTGTAGGTTACCATATTTGAGATAACAAGTAGGCAAGTACATTGTACGTGAAAAACTGTCCGGTCCCTTTTCTTCATTTTCTTCCCCCTTTTTTTATATAATTTCAATCATAGTATACTTCTAAATTTTCTCACAAAAACTAAGGGCGATAAGTTAAAACATCAAGCAACAATGATAATGAAGAAATAATCATAGTCAAAATCTTACATTTTGAGAAAGTACATATCTTTTAGATTTACAAAATCGCAACCTTGAGTGAGGCATTACATCAATCAAGATAAAGAGCCAAGAGCATACGTACCAGATTCATCCATTTCCGAATTCTGAGATCTCGTGGTGAAAGTAGAATCGAGCTCTTCTTCTTCTTTCCTCTTCTTCTCCACGCCCAGTAGCATGTTCCTCAATTTTCCCGGTGAAAATCCCCCGCCACCCTGTAAACCCAAGTTTCCATAAGGCTAAAGGCAAATCAAAGAACCCCAAAAACGAACAGATCAAAACAAGAGTTCACACAGTGCAGAACACTAAAAACATGACGATACTCACTTTCCAAATACAACACAACACGGGTAGGAGAGAAATAGTGAAAAATGCAAATCAAGCAAAAAACAAAAAAGGTGAAATGGATGAAAGAGGTGGAAGAGAGACCTGAGGCTTTTGGATCCTTTCGTAAACCATAGTGGATAAATGGGGTGTCCTGGTGAGAGCAAAAGGTGTCCTGGTGAGAGCAAAAATGCAATCTTTACACAATGTAGTGAAAGTTCATCAGTGCCGTAAGCTTGCAGGTACTTCTTTGGGTTTGAAGCTTTTGAGTTGCAAAAGTGACAGTGTTCCCTAACGTTTTCAACTTTCAATGAGCAGAGAGAGAGAGAGAAAAAGAGTTGGAAGACAAGAAGATGCAGTGAGAGCCGGACCTGTCTCTGCCCAGTTGTCGTACTACATTGGCTTTTGGGGCCCACTTTCCACTCTATATATAATGTAATCCCTTGTGTTGTTACTTCTTTTTAAGTTCAATCTGCTATGTTCAATTATTACCTGTCTTGTAATGCAAAATCTATCAAATTTAATAAGTTTAGTAACGGCAATTCATCATAAGAGAGGTGTTTAGCTTCCAATCACCAGGTCATAATACTTCCTCAAAGTTAAATTTAAAAATACAATTAATAGTTAAAGTGGGGTTTCATATTCTTCTAAGACTGCATATACTTTCTTTCATGGGATACAAGTCAAATCACCTAATCTAAGTGATAGATTGCTTAGTATTTGGTATATTTATATACTTTAATATTTAGTATATTTATATACTTACATCTTAAGTTTGAAATTTCGGAATTACAATGAAATAACGTTTTGACAAATAATTTATTGTCCATTCATTTATAAGATTATATGATTTTGAGGTATTAAATGTGGTTTTGTATAGCTAAGCATACTAATTTTTCCGAGCAGTTTATGAGCTCAATTGATGTGTGATTGAGCTATAAATCATGGCAAAGTCCACCTATAAAGATTTTGATGTTCAAATCAATAAGTATATATGAGTGTATATTTATGAGTAAAAGAGGTTATCAAATGGTTGAACTACTATGATAACATGTATTTATAGGTGTTTTAGACTTGTGGATATATTAGAGTATAATAGCAAATATGATAAATGAATTATGTTAATCATAAATTTGTTTTGTTTGTATTACATAAACACTATCATATATCTCAAAATATATTAAAAGATAAGTAAAATATCACATGTATCTAAGTATTAGACCCTTGCATATTAGACCTATTTTGGGCCTGAATAAATTATACCATTATGTTATAATAATGGGTCAAGTAGGTACATAAGGCCTCCAAGCTAGAAAGTTAATAATTTTTGTTTATAAGTTGATTTTAGCACATAGTCAAGTTATACTCGGTTTTCAAGACATAAGATTGGCCCAAATTTTGACACATTACCAACCATTTTTCAAGCACAAGATCGGCTCGATATCATATTTCGAATTTTCAGACTCATGATTGACCATATTGCAATTTTAGGCACAGGATCGACACAATAATTAGTATATGATTGGCCATTGTTTGAGCACTAGCTCAGAGTACTTGATTGGACGCATGATCTACATAATCGATCCATAACATTATATTTAATTTAATCACGTAACTTTAGCTTTTCAACATATTTACCTCTCTCCTCATTAATGAGTGATTTTTCTAAGTCATGATTACTCTTTAGGGTTTCTCCAAAACACCTTTTTACCTACTTATAGTGACATTTCGCAACCTCATATTGATGAGTTTCAAATTTGGAGAAGACAGAACGCTTAAGAGGAGAAGGCAAAAGGCATGAAATAATTAGTTTTTGTTTGTTGCCATTAGTGAAGCGTCTTTATCTCTTCCTAAGCATTTCTATTTTTCTACAACTTCTATTTCATTTCTCTCTTCACTTATCTTCATCCTCTATCTTTGAGTTTTCTTTCATGTTCTCCTTGCCTCAGGTCTTTCTTTTTCATGCGCTTCCTCACTTCTAGGTACATCTTCATGTCTTTTTCTTTCATTTCTGATTCCTCCCATGAGCGACAACCTTTGGTTTAACCATAAATTAACGTCATTAAAGATGATAAGTGAATGTTCTTCATAGGTTCTTCAAACTCTGACCTTAGAGAAGGTTCTTTAGGAGAACCTTATTCTCTTCTTCCTCCCTTCTCTCTCTCCTTTCCAAAGGAAAACACAAGGTTATGGAAACCTCAAAAGTCTTTGATGAAATTTCTAAGAAGGGGAGAAAGGCCAAATTTCCTCCTATTAACAACCTTGAGTATTCATGGGGAAGTTGTTGGTTATGCTTTTGACTTCCTCTCCACCTCATTAGTATTGGATTTAATTTTCCTGTTTTAGTATATACAAAAGAATTTGTTGAATACGTAGAGGTTGAGTGTTGTTCTACTTTAGATTCGAATTAAACATAGATACTCATACAAATTTGCGTTCTTCTAGATTCTAATACATAACATATTTCTTTTATCTATTATAGATATACTTTTCTTAGATGATTAAAGAATATAAGCAATTTTTGAGGTATATTCACTTATCTATATTATATACACACACACACGCACACACACACACACACACACACACACACATATATATATATATATATATATATATGTATGTATGTATGTATGTATATAATATATCTAACAATAGGATTGAGTATACACGGTAAACAAAGACCCATATTGGACACCATTCAGAGAAATTCAACTGACCTCTTGACTGTATTTTAACTAGTAGAAATACATACATTTATTGGCTATAGGTGGCATGCCTAAGTGCTCACATAGAATTTGAAAAGCAATTAAGAATGTCTAGGTATTTGGATGAAGTTGGTTGGGTTCCACCCTCATCATAGAAAGAATATGACACTCAAACTCAAATAGGGGAAAATGATATTAAGATATTTAAACCTATATTCATAGACAAAAGTGAAGTCAACACAATCAAGTAAAGGTTTTTGGAAAATCCTATATAAAGTGCACATCATCATCAATTATATGGCCACACAAAAAAACACAAAGAAAAGGGCTCGATTCTATTTTGGTAATCCTTCTAAGATGAATTCTTAATATTCTCACTCCACCTTGGAACTTTGACTTTTAGGTTTTTTAACCAACTAATTAAACTACTTGAATATTATGGAAATAGAAATATATTTTTTTGTATTGTAGAAAAAAGGAAAGAAATAGATAAAAAAATACAATATATATATATATATATATATATATATATATATATATATATATATATATATATATATATATATATATATATAAGTTTGTTTGATGAGAATAATATTCTATAACTAGTAATTCATTTATTTTCAAACCAACTCATTTATTATCTATTATTTGATTAATTAAACCTTTATATTGGAAAGGATGAACAGTCAAATGATTTGGCAATTTTTCATGGGGGTTGAATCAAAATAATTTTGAATAAGAGTTTTTTATTTTTGTTCATCCTTTGTTGTAATAATATCTTGAGGTTTACAACGATAACTTGGTATATCCACTGTACGACCATTAACTAAAACATGTCTATGGTTTATAAATTGGTGGGCTTGAGGAATAGTCACAGCCATACCCAATCGAAAAAGTATGTTATCCAAGCGAATATTACACACACACACACACACACACACATATATATATATATATATACATCTACATATATATATATATATATATATATATATATATATATATATATATATATATATATATATATATATATATATACATATACACATATATACACATATATACACACACACACACACACATATATATATATATATATATATATATATATATATATTTATATATATATATATATATACATATATATACATCGAGTCGGTTAGGCTTGTCGAGTCAACGAGTCGGTTGGGTCACTAGGCTGCCCGACACATCTGGGTTGTCAGACCCGCTCGACACTTCTGGGTCGTCTAGCTCGCCAAACCAGTGTAGGTCGTTGGGCTCACCTGTCCTGCTTGGGCCATTGAACCCGCTAACCTGTTTGAGTTATCAAGCCCGCCTGACCCGTGTGTGTCATCAAGTCACCCCGGTCTGTCTGGGTCATCGGGCCCATTCTGGGTTATATATATATATATATATATATATATATATATATAGCAATGGGTTCCACTACTAAATATAGCACAAGGACTAGTGGCGGATCATGATAAAAAATAATATATTCAAATTTTATATATTTAATTATTACTAATATAACAAAAGTATATAATTTATTATTGAAATTCTTGTATGTTTTCCTTAAGAAAATTATAGTTTTGAAATTGTATTTGATATGAAAGTCATCTTAAATAAGTTTTTATAATTTTATCTCTTTCCCTGTATATTATCATATTTGAAAATGTTTTTCTTATAATAAGTTTCAAAGAATTAATATAAAACATTATGCCTATAATTCAAAAGAATTAATATCAAACTTCTCAGTCATAATTCTTTGAATCTTAAGAAATGGTTCTCTAATTCAACAGTTGAATTCCTAGTATCTTACTTGAAAATAGGTGAATAAGTAAATTTGTATTGTTTTTATCTTAAATGGAATCTTCCCTTTTATCACTTTAAAAAAATGAATCTATTATTTTATTTTTCATCAATATACATATTCAAAAAAAATTAAGACTAAAAAATAATTTATCAAAATCTAATCAAAAATTGAGAGCATAATTACTAAAAAAAATATGATAATCAAGTCACATTTAAAAAATGATTATGCAAAAACATATAGTATAAAACTTTTTTTTATATTCATACAAAAATAAATATGCAAAAAACTCATAAGATGAAAAAAAACACTAAATATCAAACTAATGTTTTCGTATCAAGAGTAAGGAGAGAGTTGCTTTTTTTTTTTTTATCTTGAAAGAGAACGGATGAGAACAAAGAGCGAAAGAATGAATTTATGTCTAACTTTCTATTTCTTTTTTAAAACAAAAACAAAAGAAGATATGCAAGAGTAATAAATGAATTAAAATGAGAGAGAACAGAAAAATACCTCAATAAATTTTATTATTCTTTATTATGTTTAATTTTTTTATTTATTAATTATATATTATATTTTATATTTCATAAAAAATAAAAATTAATCTAAAAATTTAAAAAAATAAATAAAAAATCTTAGGGGGGCCATGGCCCCCTTGCGGACCTTCTAAGGTCCGCCATTGACGATGACTATATATTTGCACAATGACTAGCTAGTATTGGTAAGGAAGCAATACTATTCTTGATGTTATGAAACATAGTTTCACATTCCTGGTTCCAATGAAATGTTGAGCTCGCATCAATAACTTAAAGAAAAGTTTGTTTAGACTATGATATTATAGCTCCAGAAGTAGTGCCTAAAACGTCGTGCTAAGAATACCAAAGATAAAACCAACTATTCAAAAGTTTGATATCTCTCCTCTAGTGGCAGCAAGGTCCAACTTGTAAAATACATGAGTTGTTGCTTTCGGCCTTGCTCTTGAACTAGAACCGAGCTTATAGCAATGGGTGCCACCACTAAAAATACCATGAGGACTACATCTACACAAGGACTAGCTAGTATTAGTTAGGAAGTAATGCTATTCTTGATGTTTCGAATCATAACTTCACATTCTTGGGTCCAACGAAATTGTTCAACTCGCATTAATAGCTTGAAGAAAAGTTGAGCTTTTTCTGCTAAGTACAAACAGGAGAGTCCTTCCAGCTTTCCATTTTAAACCACCCTAAGGCTCCAAGGACTCCTTATAGATAGGATACCTTCACGCTTGTCAAGGTTTCACTCGATGTCGCTTTGCGTGACATGAAGCGAAGAAACTTCTCACCTTTAATCCCAAAAGAGTGTTTTTTTCTCAATTGAGACACATGTTGTGTAACCGAATTGTATTGAGAATCGTCTCTATATAAGTAGGATGATTCTTTACGTTGGTCGATTTAATGACCATGTCATCTATGTATACCTTCACCTTTTTGTCGATCAAATTTACAAATATTTTGTTCATCAACCTCTGATATGTCGCCCCTGCATTCTTAAGGCTAAAAGTCATGACCTTATAACAATAGGTAGCTTTGTTTGTCATGATTGTAGTCATTTCTCCATCTAGAGGGTACATCCTGATCTGAATATATCTAGAATAAGTATCTAAAAAACTCAACATCTTAAACCTAATTGTGTTATCAACCAACTAGTTTATACTTGTCAATGGATAACTATCATTTGTGCATGCCTTGTTTAAATTGGTATAATCGGTACACATCCGCCATTTTTCATTAGCTTTCTACACCATAACCACACAGGAAAGCCATGTTATGTAGACCACTTCACAAATGAAGTCTGCCTTGAAAGCTTTTGTACTTCTTGCTTGACTACTACACATCTGTCTTCACTGAGCTTTCACTTTTGTTGTGTGATAGGTTTGGCCTCTGGTTGAAGGGCGAGTTTATGACATGTAAACTCAAGATTTATATTGGGCATGTCAGTTGGAGACCATGCAAACAAATCGACATTTCTTTGCAAAACCTCTTTTATCCCTGATTTTAGGGATAAAGTCACCATGCTACCTACTTTAGTGCATTGATTGCTTTGAGTACCCAACTGAAGAAAAGTCATGGGCTCTTCGAAAGTTAGGATCTTCCTAAAACTTGACATGGGGATCCAAATCTATTCCACTTGAATCCTTAGCCAAAGTAGAAGATATTTCAATGTTGTGACATTGTTCTTCCTCTTGCACCATGGTTGACAACTCCAACGTATCTTCTATGATTGCGTCAGATGGAGATTTAATAGAATATGAAGCTACTTTCAAGATGAGGGCATAACATTCTCGAGCTTCTTTAGGATCAACTTTGATAGTAATGATATCACCATTATCTACAGGAAACTTCATTGCAATATGGGGTGTCGAAACAATAGCCCCAAGCCTATTAAGATTTTTTCTTCCTATAAGGACATTATAAGAGGTTTCAGCTTCCACCAGGATATATTGAACCTCTAGGGTTTGGTAAGCCTTTGGAGTTCCAAAGGTTGTAAAAAAAGATTGATAAACCCTTTGTATAGACCATTACCCTTACAAAACATATCAAATGATCTAGATAGGACTTTACATTTGAAAGGGGAACATTGACCTTTCGAAAATACATGAGATTTTGTGAACTTCCTTGTTATAACACACTAGTATAACATACCAATTGAGCTTCCTTGGTCAATAAGGATTTTGTGAACCCTCAAATTTGCAATGGTGGTTGTTACAACCACTTGATCATCTTGATTGGGGTCATTGATGTTGATTATTGGCATTGATCGAGGAAGAAATTGAATCACCAAGTTTATGCTTCCACGATACCTTTTACATGCAAGTTGGTATTTCTTCATCCTACAAATCCTTCAACTATTGTTTGATACTCCCTCGAGCATCTACCTTGTAGCTCATTTTGAGGTGGGGGTTTTCTTTATGTAATCACCCTATTAGCCTCCATGGTGTCCACGTCCTCGACCTACTCTTCCACTGCATCCTATCTCTCGTCCATTTTCTAGTGGGAAGGCAACAAGGAGATTGATCAAGGATCACCCAAATTCTCATATCCTCGCCATTTATTATACCCCCTGACCAATCATGGTACCTAACAGGATCTCGAGTTCAGTAAAATGAAAATTTTGACATCTCGTCGACATATAAATAATGGCACCTAACCAAATTCACTATGATTATAAAAAACCCCATTTTGAAGTTTTTAAAGGACGATAAGTAGGGGGTGAACAAACAGGACCTATCATGGCAAACTAAATATAACCAACTAATTAGGTTGCTAGGTCGTGGATTGTAATAACCCGTTTCTCATACTTATATCCCTTCTCGTCATTACTTGATGACATACTAGGAATGTTGTGTAAGACCCGCCAAATTTAATTAATAATTAATTAATAAATATGGGTAGTGGGAGCTTTTATGGTATTAAATTTTAATTATTATGATGTGAAAAAGTACTAACTCAAATGGTTGAGAGTACTTGATTGTGTGAGAGGACTTGGGTTCAAGTCTTATGTATGCCAAATTGTGTGTTATTTTAATTGTGCATTTTAATAATATAATTGATTGGGTAGAGTGATAATAAAATCCTAGATTTGTAGGAGTTATCACGAAACATGAATGGGTTGGATGATTGTGCATTGATTTAAAATTGGCATGGTGATAGGTTCAAACCTTGGTAGAACCAAATTAAACTTTCTTTTTGCCAAAGAGTTGTAACAAAGGAAACCATAATTGATCAAGAGGAGACTTCAAATTCGAAATTCTGGGTTCCTACGAGGAACCGCCTTGTGGCAAGCAACGTGCCGCCAAGCAACACATTCCTGATCACCCAGTTTCTGGGTTTTTCTATGAACAGCCTGGTGGTGATTAACATCCGCCAGGCGACGCGAGCAAATATGACTCGATTTTGAGGATTTTCTGGGTTTTGGGCCATTATTGATCAGTGGAAAGGGTGTTTTAATCATAGTTTGATTAAAAAGAGAGGTCTAATTGTGAAATTACAGTGTGATGCGAGGGAATTAAGAAAAAATGGTTATCTATGGATATTAGGGTTGGCAAATTGGGAGTTTTGATGAATTGAGTATAATTATTGTTGATTTGCACTGTAATTGTTGCTAGATATAGTTAAAGTTGAATATTTGTGTCACTGTTATCATGTTCACGTGCAAAACAACTAAGATAGACAAAGAAAAGCATTGGGGAAATGTTAGGAGGGTCTTTTCAGGTGCTGGAATTCTGGGAATTTTCCTAAAATACTACGCACCGCCTGACGGTACCGATGGAGCCGCCAAGCGCCAGTGCGAAATAAGAAACCTGCGTGGTTGCGAGGTGCTTTGGAGGGTCTGGGATCTTTTGGTGAATCAGATTGATGTTGAGTGTAGGATTGAGAAATTATCTGGACAAAGGTTTGGGGTGAATATACATTAAAATGAGTAGTGAGAACCGATGCGAGTGTTAATGGGGGTTGGATTAAAGCATGACAGTAATAACAATGTAGTAAAGAATCTTATTAAATTAAAGTATTGCAGGATTGAGAGGTATAGGACAATTAAGAGTTAGAGTTCCTAAATGAAGATGCAATATTTGGATATGAAGTATAAGTCTCTTCTGTGGTAAGGTTGAATTAGTGTTGTGGTTATGTTGGAAAGGGGGGGGGGGGCAATTGCATTAGTTAATAAAGAAATGATAAGTGTGAATTGTAACATCTCGTCCGGATATTATGAATTTTAATAATAAAATAAAGGAAATAATAATTACGCGTCATTTATTAAAACATCATTTTCCAAAAACATGGAAAATTTAAAAATTAGTTCATTGTAGAATAACTTTTAAACCATGATTTTAAACTCCATTACATTTATCAATGTCTGGTAATATAAAACATTACAATTTATTTAATAACATAAACATAAAACTCTGAAAATTCTTTTCCCAGTCTAGCCCAAGCTCCGGCTCTATGCCTCACTAGATCCACCTGTAACATCATATACTTCCGTGTACCGTGTACACGATCATCGCCAAATACAAACAGATAAGGTGACCTTATAATAACATAACATATATATATATATACCAGGCAAAACATACAAGTACACCAAAAAAGTTCTTATCCTTTGGTTTCACATCACATGGCCACCACCATATTACCCGTGTTCTACGTCTTCTGATGAATACCTCAAGATGTCTTGCTGCCACACCTACCAGCCACAACTGGTAAAGCATGTGCAGGAAACCATGCTACGGACCACATTCCGTAACGCTATGTGGAGTTCCCAATACGAATAAGCATTTGTAACGTCCCAAGACTACTAAACTCGTCAGCTTAATACTGAGGAGGGCAATCTAACTGGACCATTCGTACACGTCACAACGTGCACACTCACACCAGCAACATTCGCCAACCCGAGTCACAACTCAAGAGTTCCTCGTGTTCATCCGCCATCCCGAGCCACAACTCAAGAGATATCATTCCGAGCCACAACTAAAGGAATGTCACGTGCTTAACCCCTATCCCAAGCCATAACTCAAGGGATATGTTCCGAGCCACAACTTAAGGAACACCAAAAAGCCGACCTTTGAAGTATCACCAAAACCTTGTAGACCACGCACCTCCAAACAATCAAAGCGTATTTGCAACAACCGTATCGCCTGACGCAACTCACGAGTCACCGGGCGCACCACGCTTCCAGATCGCTTGGTGGGAGACACGTACCACCAAGCGCCAAGCGCCTTGTAGCCCACTGTCCTGCAGACATCGCTTGGCGGGACGACCTTCATCGCCAGGCGCCACTCGTTCTTGTAACTCTCTATAATTATAGTTATCGCGTAACGATACCCATACCTCCGTCAAACGACACACCAGTACTTGCGCAATACCAGTTTTGGTTCAGGTTCAGGTGCAACTGCTTATATCCTCAACTCACAAAGCTCCCCCACCAACGCATCACAAGTCCTAGTTATTGACCTTCATCCTAATTGTAGCCATCATACCTTATCTTCACATACCCCATTCATTAAAGGGGTCACCCATGAAATTTCTATGTATTCAGACTCCATTTTGATTCAATACTGAAGCACAATGCCATATTTCTCCTAAACAGAACTAAAGCTCTATTTTTCACCCTACTACATTCTCCCTTAGTCTCTTACCACATAGTACCACATTTTCTACTTGAATTGAACCATGACTAAGTCATCCATCCACAAGATACCTCAACTCCTAAGTCTCATGCCACTTCCAATCCATTTCATGCTATTGGATTAATTTCTATTCCAGACTAAGATAAATATCACCATTTAACCCAATTCTCATGCACTAAAAGATTGATTCACAATAGCTGCCAAGTATGTTATTCTCCATCTTTCCCTTACTCCAAACTTCCTAATTCCATTAGCGTAAATGACATATCAACACAGAGTTCCCAAAGCCCTCGTTGCATCCCACAGCCACGCAGTTCATAATTCACTGCGCTGGCGCCTGGCGGAACCTAACCTACCGCCAGGCGGTACATCAATTCTGGGCAGCCCAGAACTCTACCCTGCACCTACGAAAACCCAAAATCCCATTCCATGCTAGTTTTCTCTATTTTCCTTCTTCACACTTCGTGCAATTGAACTTAATTACCCTTATCATGTTAGAATTTCTAAAAACCCCAAATTATCTTACTCTTGATTACACAATATATTTCATAACATAAATCCCCAAACTTTCAACCTTAAAAGCTTTTCACACTATTCCATCCAATTTATCCCTTAATTACACGAAATTCAATGAAGTACGACGTCAAATCATCTCCTAACAATTAAAACTTGCTTTCTATCCGATCAGAATCATCTGAGAATGCACAGAACATCAAAATCGAGTCAATTCGACTCGCATCGCCTGGCGGGTGCTCATCACCGCCAGACAGTTCATTAAGAAAACCTAGAAACTGGGTTTCAGGATTGTGTCGCCTGGCGGCGCCAGGCGACATAAGCCTGAAACCCCGCTTTCAGGCGATTCCTTTTCAAGAACGCATAATTAGCATAGCAGTGATGAGTCGCCTGGCGAGAGTTCATCACCCGCCAGGCAGTTTCTGGAAAAATTCCAGAAACCCAAAAATTTAATCGTGAACAACAAAGTAATCATGCATAAATAGGTTATTCATCATGCAATTAATCTAAGCACACAAATTAACGAGTAAAACTCCCCTAACCTGGATTCCTTGCTTAAAATTTGATAATTGTGAGCTCCCCTTTTTGATCACCAAAGGTCTCCCCAATGCTACCTCAATTCAACTTTTCCTTTCTCTCTGAATTTTCAATCCTCACAATGCTCTACAATGGCAAACTCAGAAACCCTCTTTCTCTTTTCAGCCCCTTTGTCAGTTGGGTTTCTCTGCCCTTTCACATTCATGCCAAAACTAAGTTTAGCAAAAAGAAAGCTTAATTTGGGTCTACCAAGATTCGAACCCATCTTGTATGAAATCAAAGGATGAAATTCCTTTGGTGTGCTGGTAATGATATATATGTTTTTTATATATGTTTATCTAACTGTTAGCTCACCCTATCTGCTTGTGTTTGGCGATGATTGTGTATGCGGTACACGGGAGCAAATGATGTTGCAGGTGGATCTGGTGAGGTGTAAAGCCAGAGCGTGGGCTAGCTTGAGGAATATTCTTATAGCGCTTTATTGTTTTTACAGATTTTAAGGAATTGAGATAACTGATGTTATCATAATTTAATTTGTAATCAACTTTTTTATATTTTAGTGAATTTTGAATAATTGTCGATGTAATAAAGTTTTAATTTTCTCTCATTTTGGGAAATGATATTTAAATAAATAACGTTTATTTATTATCTCTATTTTATTTTATTTTAAAAACTCGTAATATCCGGTCAAGATGTTACATGTTGGACAAGACATACCTAAAAGAGAAAAACATTATTATGCTTTTGATCGCAATATCTCACCCCTCAATAGTGTTGATACACACAAATGTTCAAATGAGACCCTATTTATAAACACTAGAGGCACCCCTTCAATTGACCCTGCTTCATCATCAATCGTTAGATCTCATCAAATCCAACGATAACAATATGTTGTTGCTCTTCTCAAGAAATAACCCATTCTGACACACCCATAATTGTCAATCATGTCTCTTTGCCATTACGCTTCTCAAGATTAGGGGGCTACTATACTTGTGGATGAAGGTCAAGATAACCAAAAGAATACAAATTTTCTTTGCAAAAAAAGACTCTCATATCCGGAGCATATCGAGTCCGAAGGGTTAATGTATCATATGTGATTGAGATAATCTCAGCCATAATAATAGCATTGCAATCCAAGTTGAAGGCATAAATAAGGATCAAGCATGATTGACAAGGAGATTAAGACATAATATGAATTAGCAAAATCCTAAACAACTTAAAAGAGGTAATTGCCTAGGTAATCTAGGCCCAATTAGGTAAAAGTCCATGAAATCACTATAAGTTCACGAGATAATTACTACGCATTCATTCTAGCATTGATGATTGTTTTACGCATGTATCTGACTTGAGCGTCGAAATGTCTTTGAATGCACCACTCCCACCCTGACGTTGGAGACATCTTTATGTAACACATCTCAAATTGCCTTGGTGCTTGAAGAAGAGCATCTCAGATTAAAGGAAGAACGCTTAGGAGTGCTTCTCCCGGAATCTTTCTAGAGTATATCTTGATCATGTAGGAGCACGTACATTTTCCTTGTTTTACACTCCTTCAATAATCTCTCAATCCAAATAAAGTATATATTATTTGATAATGAACTTTGTAATTTTCCATACGCATACTACTTTTTAGCAATGCCACGCTTGACATTTAAAAAAACAACGTTCGTTATATGTGAGTTACGTAAACTTAACTTTCTCCAACTACAAACAAAATTAGATTCAAGTTTGCGAGTGTGTGTGTGCGAGAGAGATTGAGTTCAATTATTATATTTAAGGAAAAGATAGGATCGTGGACACGTTTAAGTATTTTCATTTACGTGAAAGTGTGTACCAGTGCTTTTTTGTTGAATAAATGTGCAAACTGCATTAAAAGTGGTAAGTACGAAGTACTTACAAGCTAAAATAAGGAAACATTACACAATTATATTTTGGTGCATAAATGTAGTTATCATGAGTGGTTGACCTACTTGAACGATTATTCATGTATAGAAAACATATTATCTTACTCCTCACTAACCAAAATTTAAAATTCTGGCTCATATCATGTGGCATTAATGGACGTTATGAGAAACAAAACTGGGTAGTAACGAGAAATCAATTTAATGATTTCATGTTTAGTATATAGAAAAGAAACCTACAGAACAAAGAAAAAAAAAAGAGATGGCAAAATGAATAAAAATAAATTTTTGTTGAAGTGTGTAATGAATTGAAAATGAAGAAAAGTTGTAGAAGTATAAGAGAAAAAAAGGGTCATGTTATTTGGGTAAAATTGAAAGCATTTAATCAATTATTTATTTATCTTAATCGATTATATATGTGTATAACACACAATAAACATTCGCATAAGTCTGTAGTTTGATTTTGAAAGTTTGATACAGACTTAATTGGATGCAGACTTATAAAATTTTAGGAGTCATATTACATTATGAAATATTACGGGTCATATAATTATAGTATGAAATATTATGAGTGCTGAGAATTTTTAGGAATTGTGAAAATATGAGAGATATGAGAGATATGATAGATATTATGAGTGTTATTTTATTTTATTCATATAATTTCTCTATATATAATAAAGTGTAAAAGAATATAAAATATAAATAATTGGTCTCGACGAAGTTGAAGTTGAACAACACAATGTTATCTTCAACAAGTGTTATCAACCTTGATGTCGATGTGAGTGAGTTGAAAGATTTCCCTTATCTATCATCGGTTAAATAAATCAAGCTAAGGGTGTGTTCTTTATCCTTAGAATCATTTTACAAAATGGTCAACTGATAACCACACATGAATGAATAGAAAATAATCAAATGGTCAATTGATAATCACACATGAATGAATAAAAAATAATCGTCAAATCACTTTATGAATTTTTTTTTTCTGAAATAAAGTCACAAAATTATTGATCCGAGAATTTTACCTTTCAAAATGCGGATTTGTGCGGGATGTGGATTTAAATGAAAACGAACTTAAGTGAATTTCTAATATACTTATACATATATTGATACAAAAAATACATATTTTATATTAATTACCATTTTAAAAGTTAGTAATATGATAGAAAAATTCTGATATAAATGGAACCTAGCTAAAAAAGTATATAATTATAAACAATTTAATAAAAACTATACATTTTATATCGGTTATGATATCAATTCTGATAACCACCTGTTTAACCCTATATTAATCATTATAAAAAATTATATTTATAGCATGTTGTTAAAATCTTTAAATTAAAAATTTAAAGTTTTCAAATGGATTAAACATTTATAAATATAATAAAATTTTATTCACATTTAAAATGCATCCCATAAACATTTTATAAAGATGAAAGTAAGTTGTATAACTAAATTGCTAAAATAATTATAAATAACTTAGTCTAAGATGTCTCTTAATGTCTAAAGTCTTTTTTTTTATTGTTTTATCCTTTCCATTTCCTGATAAAATTAAGTTAAAATACATTCTGTTTGAGTTTTATTATCTTGATCTTGAGTGTTTCTTGCTATTAAATAAGGTATTCACTAAATTTGCAATTACTCATTGTAAATGTGCATAGTGCTGCACAACTATTTCATAAAATAACTCCAATTTTACGAGAATTCAAATTGCACGATGTGCTATGAGAAATTCAGCATATATACTATGTAATTACTATGTTGACTATCCAACTATATCTTTTGAAAGATGAATAAATGCAGATGACTCTTTATAAATTAATTTGAAAGAACCAAATAGAAAAAAACTTAAAGATTAAAGAAAAAAGAGTAAATGCATTTGTGTATCAAATACCCGTTGGAATCTTTAAACTATTTTATAATAATTCATATTAGAAAAAACTAAAGAAATTAGTGATTTATTACCATTTGTTAATATAATGAGTTCCACCTTATATTATAAGTTCATCACACTTTCCTTTACTCTCAATCTATTTTTCATAATTATAAATTTATTACTTATTAATTTGTTAATTTCTGCACATAGTAGAAGATATTTTATACAGTTTTATTTTATTGTCATTAAATGTAAAGGTCAAATCTTATGTTACTTTTAATATTTGAGTAAACAACAATTACAAAAAAACAATCCTTGATAGCAACTAATTTTAAAGATAAAAAATAATTAGTTATTATAATAATTAATTTAGATACTAATTTATAAATTAAAATTATTGGTATCTAAACTAGTCTCTATTATGAATGAAAAAATTATAATTAATTTATGAATTAGATTCTAAATTGACCACTAACTACCATTGCAGTCGAAGAAATTAGTGTCTAAATTGGTTTTTAATTAGTGACCAATTTAGACACTAATTCTTTTGGTAGCCAAAAACTTTGTAGTTAATGTTAATGACCAATTTAGAATCTAATTCACGAATCAATTATAATTTTTTATTTATAATAGAAAATATTTTAGGTGTTAATAATTTTAAATTTATAAATTGGTATCTAAATTAGTCATTACAATGACTAATTATTTTTTATCACTAAAATTGATTGCTATTTAAGAATTTTTTTGTAGTGAATATTTACTAAAATAGTAAAATTAAGATTGAATCATATCTTAGTAATTATTTTAGTGGAGAGGTAGAGACTTAAGTCTCACACACTTCAGTATTGAATTATCAATCATACCATAACATTATAGGACATTGGACTTCAATTTGAACTTAGAGTTAATGGATTATGAAATATAGACCCCACAATGTTTGACTAGATAGAAATGTGTGACACATCTATGTATGTCACCAATCAAATGAGAGTCACTCATAGACTCTCTAGTTAAACAAAAGTGACTTAGAAAATATATTGCCACTTAATGATGAACCAACAATAAAAGAACTACATACTTATTGTAGAGCATACATACTAGATTTGATCGGAGAAATATTGATGTCTAATAAAACAAATAATAATGTCCATCTTATATATTTATCCTTTTGAGTAATCTTTGCAAAATCTAACATTTTAATTAGGACTACTGATTTAGCTATATTATACAGGGATATGTGCAAAGAAACAAATGTCAAAACAAAAACAATGGGTGGTTTGCTTCATTGTTGAAATCATGAACATGACATCAAATTTCATACGTCGTACCAATTTCCACTCACCAAACTTCATACCCCCTAGTTTGCAGATGGAGTGAAAAAAATGTTTTAAACTCCATAAACTTATGTTCAATCTCTTTAGTTTCCTTAGAAAAAAAAGGAGATATAACATTGAACAAAACAATATTTTCAATTCCTTACTCTTTATTGTAAGTTTTGAAATGATTGAAATGCTAAGAAATGGGGTTGAATTGGCTAGTTAAAAAATATGATGTCTTTTGAAAGTTTAAAATTGTTTTAAATTGAATCAATTTGATCACCAAGTTTGGATGCAAACACCTTTGGACAATACACTTTCAACCAATCAAAACTAGAGTTAGTCGATTGATTTTACTAAACAGATTTTGTACTGGTATAATCAATCGATTAAATTAGAAAAATAGTCGACAGAAATATTGAAAAAAATACATAATGCATATTTGTGACTTAAATCAAGAACAATGTAAATCAAGACAGTTTCAATGAGTTATACAAACATGCTCAATGCTGCAGATCCACCAAAACACTCAAGAATATCAAAATGATGGTTTAAATCCAAATTCTTTAAACTTTAATTGACAATGCAAGAGAGAAGGGTTAGAGAAAAAATTGATGCACATGTTTTTATATTGGTTCACTCAAACCTGAGCTACATCCAGTTTGTCAAGGCAACCCGAGCCTGACTTTGCACTATTTCAAAAGATTTACAAAGTTTACACCCTTACACTTTCAAAATATGCAAAAACACACACAAAAGACTCTTGAATCACACAAGAATCACACCAGCACAATAAGACAACTCTTGCAGACCTGGAAAACCACCACACACACACAAAACTTGAGAAAGACCAAACCTCAGTGGTAACACAACCTTGCCTACCACAAACACCTTCTCCAAAGTTCAAAACAAAGCAAAATGCTCCAAGAATGGATCTAAGATCAACCTTCACCAGCTGCAATCTGTATGATCACGAAAGAGAGAGAATTCCCAGGTTTCCATAATAGTTTCGCGCTAAAAAATGGTCTTCTTACATCTCTTTCAAAAAATACTGTAAACCCGTAGAATTTAATTACTTAAATAAATAATTAATTAATAAATACGGGTAATGGAAGTCTTTATGGAATTAAATTCTAATTTGTATGATGTGGAAAAGTACTAGATCAAGTGTTTGATAGTATTTTATTGTGTGAAAGGACTTGGGTTCAAGTCTTGTGTATGCCAATTGTGTATTATTTAATTGTTATTATTTTAAATTACATTGATCATGATTGAGGATAATATAATTATTGAATTGTATTAGTTATCATGAAATATGAATTGGTTGAGCAAAGATTTGGCTTTGGCATGGTTGGGGGTTCAAGCCTTGGAGAACCCAAATTAAACTTTATTTTTGCTATTTTGGTTTTGGCTTGAATTTGAAGGGTTAAAGAAAACCCTAGCTGAAGTAGCAACCAAGAGTGGCTGTAAAAAAGACCCTAATTTCGTTTTGGGTGAGTGGGGAGAGAAAGACAAAGGAGGCCATTGGTGATCAAGAGAGAGCTTTCAAGAGTCAAAGGTAAGCTAAGGAAACCAAGTTAGGGGAGTTTTACACGTTAGAATTTTATGCTTGGATTTGAATTGCATGATATATGTCGAATTGTATGATTATCTTTCGCTTTTGGTTGAAATTTCGTGTTTCTGAAAATTTTCTAGAAATCGCCTGGCGGGTGATGAATTTCCGCCAAGCGGCTCATGCAGTTTTGGCTTGTTATTGGGTTCCTTAAGAGGAACCGTCTGGCGGCACATCCTTGGCCGCTAGGCGACGCAGGACATTTTACCTAATTCTAGGTTTAGCATATAAACTGCTGGCGGTGATGAATTTCCGCCAAGCGACGCGGGTCTGTTGACTCAATTTTGATGTTCTGTGGGGTCTGGGGTGATTTTGATCGGATGTGAAGTTAGTTTCAATGATTAAGTGATGGTTTAATATTAAACTTGCATTGAGTTAGGGTGATTGGGGACTAGATTCGATGGAACAGTGCGAATATGGTTTAGGGTTGGAAAAATGTAGGGTTTGGATGTTGTGAGTCCAATTGGCGGTTAATTCTAGTGAAAAATGGTAATAATCGAGTGGAGGTTGAAGGTTAGTCCTAAATGAAGAGAAATTCACGTGAGGAATGGAAGAACTGAGCAGGAAGAAGACCAACTCGAGGGGTTGGGAGGTTCGTAGGGTGGAGTAATTTTGGAAAATCTAGAAATTGAGAGCACCGCCTAGCGACACGGGGCCTGCCGCCAAGCGCCATTGCAGAAACAACTTTTTTGTGATTGCGGGAAGTCCTAGTGGATTTTTTTGGGATTTTGGAACGAGTTAGATGGTTGTAAATTGTGGAGTCAGAGATAATAATTGAATAAAAGCCTTGGTGGAGTCTTGTGCAAGCTGAGAGTAGGTATTCAGCTAATCTTCTGTGAAGGGTGAGAGTTATTAAATAATAATGGATGTATTGAGAGATGGGAGTGATGTGTAGTGCAATGTGGGTTGTAGGAATGAATTATTGTTTAGCTAGTACAGAACAACCATGACAACTTATTAGTTATATGAGAAGTAGGAGTTATATGAAGATATAAACAGATTGAATGAAACCACTTAAGTTCTGAGAATGGGATCACAATTTAAGACAAAGCTGAACCATGATGAGGGAGACAATAATTGTGTTGTACCAATTTATTGGTAAGTTGAGTTATACCAGTCAGAGAGCAGAGGAGGCAGATAAGCTTAAGGGATGAGGAGGTTCACTCCTTACATGGTTTAATTGAGAGATAGCATAAGGTGCACTGTTATTAACTTATGAGATGATAATTAAATATCATTGTTTACAGTAACCAACTCAGTTAGAAGATTCTGGAGTGAGGACGAGTGGGAGTGGCATGTGTGAATTATGCATGAACCTGGACATAACCAGTACTGTGCAAGTACTGGTGTGGCACCTGGCGGTGGTGATTGACCAGTCAGGCGACAACAAAAAATTAGAGGATCTAGATGGTCATGTGCGCCTAGCGGTAAGGGCAGTCCCGCCAGGCGGTGTCTGCAACGTTGGGAATTTCTAAGGCGCTTGGCACCTGGCGGTACGCGTCCCCCGCTAGGCAGTTTGGAGATGGCAGAGCCTGGCGGTACGTGTCCCCCGCCAGACAATTTTGATGTTGTAGCCTTGAGTTATTGGATTCTACATGCGTGATGTACAAGGCTTTTGGTGATGCTTCAAAGCTGGGATTGCTGGTGTTCCTTGAGTTGAGCTCGGAACATATCCCTTGAGTTGAGCTTGAGATAGGGGTTAAGCATGTGGCATTCCTTGAATTGAGCTCAGAATGGCATCCCTCGAGTTGAGCTCGGGATGGCGGATGAACACGAGAAACCCTTGAGTTGAGCTCGGGTTGGCGAGTGTTGCCGGTGTGAGTGTGCTGGTTGTAGCCAGTACGGATGGGTCTAGATAGATTGCCCTCCTCAATAGTTGACTGACGAGTTTGGTAGTCTTGGGACGTTGCGAACTATGTTCGTATTTGAGAACTCCACCTGGCGTTACGATGTGTGATCTGTAGCAATAGTTTCCCGCACGTGTTCTATCGGTTGTGGCTGATAGGTATGGCAGCAAGTCACCTTGGGGTAATCACTAAGATGTAGAACACGATTAACATGGTGGTGACCATGTGGTATGGAATTAACGAAAGTAACTTTCCCTGATGAGAATAATGTGTTATATATATATATATATATATGAGTGTCTTATATATATGTGAGAATATAATTATATGTTTTATCTGTTAAGCTCACCCTATCTGCTTGTGTTTGGCGATGATCGTGTACGCGGTACACGTGAGCAGATGATGTTGTTGCAGGTGGTGCTGGTGAGGCTTAGCGCCAAAGCGAGGATAGCTTGAGAGTTATTTATTTTTATGATTTTGAAATCAGATGTAAACTCTTATGAGATGTTTTAGACTATTTTTCATTCCTTTTATAAACTATGGATATTGGCTTCTATGAACAAAAGTATTTAAATTTCCCAGGTTTTTGGGAAATGAGGTTTTACTAAATGTAGCGTATTTATTATTTTCTTATTCTTTTAGTTAAATCCGTAATATTTGGTAGGGATGTTACAAATACAACTCTTATAGTCAAACTGTTACGAAATTCAATAAGTTGATTTTCAAATCAATCGGTTGATTTCACTTAACATAAGTGAAATCAGTCGATTAAAAAATAAATCAACCGATTGAATAAGTCACAGTTTAATACTATTGCAGCTAACCTTTTAATATGTTAAAAATCTATTCAACAAATTAAAAGACACATTTTAACTTGTTGAAAAATATTTCAACAGATTAAAAGACACACTAAAGACCTTATACACATAATAAATGCTAAATGGTGTACAAAGTGAATTACAAACATCAAGCTTGTTTTCCTAATGATTGATCCATATGGAGGGCACGCATTCAAGGCTTTTTCAACATGAGCAACATCAAATCTTCATAACTTCATCAATATAGGCATGTTTCCAAAGCAATGACTTCAAGTTACTTCAACAAAGCTTCATCAAATCTTCAAGAAACACACCATCCAAACTTCGTATGTCAATATATTTTTTCTTAACTTTCATACAAAGTTTTGTAACAAACATCAATTTTATTCTAGTTTTCATAGAATTTATACAGAGACTTTGACACATACACTCTATATGATGCTCAACTTTGGACAACATGCATCACTATAATTTGTTTCACAATTTATTGTTAAATGACACTAATTTAATAGAGTTAGGTTATATCTTCGTTTGTTTGAAGAAGTAATTAACCGCCTAACAACTCGGACAAGTTCCACAAAATTGATATGTGAAGGCAAACGGACAAAAAATGGCTAACAAAGTATGCCAATTGCATTGATAGACAAGAATTCATATTAAGTAATGGTTAATGTAGGAATTGTTGTTCCATGTACATAACTACATTGAATGCTACATGACAATTTCTTATATTTATTATCAATGTTATAGCTACTACATGATCCAAGGATGCAACAAAATTCACCACTCAAACCACATTTTGAATTAGTAACATCTCATATTCGCACTACGAGGAGCCTTACCTAATTCTCTACACAATTGAACATTTGCATTTTATAATATAGATTAATTTGGAAAATATTTAAAAAAAAGCTTATTTTATCATTATTTAATTTCATAAACTAAAATAATATCGTTTGCCCCAAATCAAAAATATGTGTGTTCATTCTTACTATTAATGTAAATAAAGTTAATTAATTATCGGTATATTTTATTTTTTGAGAATTTGTCAAAATAATATCTCTAGAATTTAAAAACATGAAATAAATATTTAAAATTGAAATTCATTATTATATTAACTATTTTCTAAATTCCATTAACTTTTTGATTTATACTCCATTATTAATAGCACCAATGTAGTAATTTATAATGACTGTAGTTATATATAATATATCAAAAATGAAATCTCAATCATTTGATTTTTGTTATGAAATAATGATTGTCTACTGATTTGATACATTTACTCATATATTCATTGATTTGATATAGTTACTCATATGATTAATACTCATATGATTCATTACTCTATATGTAAATATTTGTATTAACTAGTTGATTTGTTTCCTTTATGGATCATATGTTGTATCTATAAATAGGACTCTTCTTACTAGCAATGACACAGAAAATTTTTTCCTTATTCTCTCATTGTTTATTCTTCCTTCTATTCTCTTTTCTTCTCTCTTTTATTATTAGCTTTATTTTATAACACGTTATCAGCACGACGTTCCAACCAACCGAGGTCTTTGGGGACTAGTGGAAGCTTTTTCTCTCTAACGATAGTGTTATGCATGTCTTAATCCAAGTTTTCCTAATCATTTTTCCATTTACAATTTTACCTTATATTCTTTTTCTTGTGATAAGAATTGTTTGATTTTATCAATCTCATCTCCGTCTTATTATTTTTATTTATTAACGGTGATTATTATTATTTTTTATGGTGATTATTACTATTATTATTACTAATTTTAAACATGTCAAATCTTACAAATTTTGAATTTGTCATCTTGATATTACAAGGAAGAATTCTTTATATTGGATTTTAAATGTTGAAATACATTTAAATGCAATGGATCTTGGGATACCATTAAAGAAAGAAATAAAGTATCTAAGCAACTAATTTGCTCATGCGATAAAAAATATTGTGAAAAGAGATTTCACAAATATTATGAATTTATTTCATGTCTATGTATAGCTGAACAAAGCAATAAAGTTTTTGATGAAAAATCATGAGATCTGCCTAATCTGCTCCATTCCTAGAAGTGAATGCAATAATAAATATTATGAATTTATTTCATTCCTTTGTATGGCTGAACAAAGCAATGAGCTTTTGATATAAAATCATGAAACATATCTAATTGGTTCTGCTTCATTCCTATAAGTGAATGCAGCAACATTTGATTTATATTTTCATGATCGTGATATTGATTATGGACATGGTTATAAAGGAAATTTCAAAGACACATTTTGTCACCCGAAGTGGCACAACAATGTGAAAAAGGGAAAAGAAAAATGTGAAAATATTGACAAAAACATGAAAGTATATATTATCATTAAGGTGGTAAAGGTCATTTGAGTTGTACTTATTGTACACCAAAGCATCTTACAAATAATGAGAAAAACATAGAAATACATTTTGCTTATGAAGATGGTGATTCTGATTATGGCCATATGAATGCTACTCATGTTGATATTATTATTTTTTTTGCTAAACCAAATGGAAGCATTGATCACCTCATTGGTTATAAGAGTGTCAAAAAAAAAATCTCATATTGATATTTACGTTTATATGAAGAGCAAATGTTTGCACTAGTACCAAAGGATATTGTCTTGTTTGTTGATAGTGCGACAACTTATACAATTCTCAAGAGTAATAAATTTTTCTCTTGTTTGATAATGGAGACATCAATGTTAGTATTATTTATAGTACTACAAATATATTTGAAGGCTCTGGAAGAGCTATTATACTTCTACCAAGAAGTTGAATAGAAACTTATTAAGTTTCAAGGATATTTGTCTAAATGGATATCATATTGAGACAAACAATAAAAAAGATATGAAATATCTTTATGTCTCTACGATTGAGTTGAAAAAAATGTGTATTGGAGAAATTATCAACATTCTCTTATAGTTTGTACTACACGTTTATTAGTACAATTGAAATGCATGTCATGGTAAACCAGAAGTTTACGAATCAAAATGAATGCCTTGTTTGACATGATCAGTTGGATGATTTGTACTACGCATATATTAGTACAATTCAAATGCATGCCCTGGTAAACTAGAAGTTTACGAATCAAAATAAATTCCTTGTTTGGTATGATCAATTGGGTCACCTGGATCTATTATGATGCGAAAGAAAAAAAAAGGTTGAAAAAAAACTCATGTGGACACCCACTTAAGAGTCAAGAAAATTCTTCAGACCAATAAGTTCTCATGTACTATATGTTCATAGAAGTTGATAATAAGACCATCACCAGAAAAATTAGAAATGAGTCAATCTCATTTTCAACAAATATAGGGTGATATTTGTGGTCCAATACACCCACCATGTGGATCATTTCTATATTTCATGGTTTTATTTGATGCATTAACTAGATGGTCACATATTTGTTTATTATCAACTCATAATCAAGTATTTGCAAAGTTATTAGTACAGTTAAGAGCTCACTTCCTAGATTATCTGATTAAGAAAAACTATTTTGATAATACTGGTGAAATTAAATCTCATGTCTTTCATGAATATTGTATATCAATTGGAATTGAAGTTGAGCATCCAGTAACACATGTTCATACTCAAAATAGGCTCGCGAAATCATTACTAAAACTTCTAAAAGTTGGTTGCAAGACCATTACTTATGAGAGCTAATATTCTAATGGCTACTTGGGGATATGCAATTTTGCATGTTGCATTATTGATTTGCATCAAACCAATAAGTTATAAAAAATACTTTATTATGCAGTTGGTTTTTTGTCAATGATCTAATATTCTCATGTAAGAATTTTTGGGGTGTGGTGTATATGTTTTCCCCACCAAAAAGGACTATGATGGGTCCTCAAAGACAATTGAGAATATATGTTTGATATGATTCTTCCTCAATAATAAAATATCTTGAACTACCAATATTTCGACCTATTTATAGTTCGATTTTTCGACTGTCACTTTGATGAATAAGTTTTTCTAACACTAGGAGGAGAAAGAAAACAATTGGAAAAGAATATTGGTTGGAATGAATTATCATTATCTTATCTTGATCCTCGTACAAAAGAATGTGAACTAGAAGTTCAAAGGATAATTCATTTACAAAATTAGTCAATCAATTACCAAATGTTCTTATTGAAAAAAAGGGTAATCAAATAATATATATCAACTGCTAATGCTTTGAGTATATTTGATATTAATTCATAACACGTCTGAAACGTGGTAGGCTTGTTAGTTCCAAAGACATGTTTGAAGTATGGTAGGCCTATTGGTTCCAAAGATAAAAACTCTTGAATGAGAAAGAGATCTAAAATGCAAGATGACCATATCTAAAAGGTTGAAATCCCAAAAGATTCATTTGACATAATTAATGATTTAGTTCTAGAAGAACCTTAGGTACCTGAAATTGTTCAAAATATGATGAGATCTCAATAAATTAGGTCATGAATCATATAATATGGAACCAAAATGAAGTCAACATTGACGAAAATTTTACATATAATATAGCAATGCATGTTAGGAATGACAATGAGGATCAATAATCAATTATCATTGAAGATTGTCGACAAAGAAATGATTGGCCAAAATGAAAATATGCAAATAAGCATAATTAGATTTGCTTGCTAAACGAAAGGTTTTTTGGACCTATGGTTCACACACCTGAAGGTGTGAAACCCATTAGGTACATATGGATTTTTGCACAAAAATCAAATTAAGAATGATGAAATTATTATATACAAAGCACAATTGGTTGCTCAAGCTTTTTCACAAAACCTTATATTGATTTGTGAAAAGACATTTTATGGTATTGGATGCAACAACATTGCAATATTTGATTATCCTAGTTGTACAATAAAGTTTGCATTTACATCTAATGGATGATGTTACAGCTTATTTGTACGATTCTCTTGAGAATCATATTTATAAGAAAAATCCTTAAAGGGTTTTATTTGCCCAACAATGCAAATTTTAAATAGGGTTATTCAATAAAATTGAGCAAACCCTTTTATTGATTAAAGTAATCAAGACATGTGTGACATAACCGTCTTATTGAGTACTTATTAAAAGAAGGATATAGAAATGATCCTATGTATTCTTGTATTTATATGAAAAGATCCAAAAATGAATTTGTCATAATTATTGTTTATGTAAATCACATAAACATCGTTAGAACTCCTAATGAACTCACAAAGACAATTGATTGCTTAAAAAAAGAATTTGAGATGAAGGATCTTGAAAAGGCAAATTTTTTGTTTGAGATTACAAATTGAGTATTTAAACAAAGGTGTTTTTTATACATCAGGAGGCATATATAATTAAGGTGCGTAAAATATTCTAAATGGACAAATAACATTCATTATGCACTATAATAGTTATGAGGTCGTTACATGTTGATAAATGCTCTTCTTAGACCTTAAGAAAATAATGAAGATCTTCTTGGTCCAGAAGCACCATATCTTAGTGCCATAGAAACACTAATGTATCTAGCTAATTATACTCAACCTAATATTACATTTGCTGTAAATTTTTTAAGCAAGACATAGTTCTTCAACTACAAGAAGAAAATGGATTGGAGTAAAACATATACTTCGTTACTTTAAGGGAACTACGAATATGAGCTTATTTTATCCAAATGATTCAGAATCATACCTAATGGGTTATGTATATACATGTTATTTTACATATTCTCATATTGTCACAATGGTTGATCACAAACAAGATGTTTGTTCACATGTGGTAGCACAATGGTTTCATGATGGTATATGAAACATACCATAGTAGTAACATCGTCTAATCATACAAAATTACAAGAAAAGTTGTGAATATGTTTAGTTAAAGTCTATAATTGAACATGTGCAAGAAACTTGTGACTATCTCTGACAAAGATAGAATCAACAACCATATATGAAGACAATAGTGTATTGTTCAATTGAAAGGATAATATAGATATCCAAAAATTCATTCAATGTGAAAATATGACAGGTCTATTTATAAAGTCTTTGCCAAGAAGAACTTTTGAGCAAATGATTCATAAGTTTGGACTTCGTCACCTTAATGATGTAAGTTTACATGAGAGGAGGAAGAAATAAAATATTTGATAAACAATATTGTATTAAAGAATACAAAATGTAGTACTTTTATTCCTTAGGTTTTCTTATCCCAAAGGTTTCTTCTAGTCAGGTTTTAATGAGGTACATACTCTTGTCAATGGACATCATTCAGGGGGATGTTATGAATTAATGTTGCCCATTGATTTGATATAGTTATTCTTATGATTATGATTGATATGATTGATACTCATATGATTTATTACTCTTTATGTAAATATTTATATTAACTAATTAATTTGTTTCTTCGTAAATTACATATTGTATATGTTGTATCAGTAGTTACAGACAAAAAATGGTTCTTTATTCTCTTATTATCTATTATTCTTTCTATTCTTTTTTATTATTAGCTTTATTTTATAACAATTTTATCATGACATTTTTTAATTCCAAAAACTACTAACATAGTCTCACAATTTAAAGTATTAGCACGGAGATTTACTCAAAGTTAATTTCACACGTTTATTTTATAGAAAAAAATAAAGTAAAATAAAATTGACTATGAAACTAAACAGAACAGAACGAATGACCGTATCTCCCATAAACCCTAATATCGTTATTTCATTCATTCTTGTTCCATCAATACTAGCAATGAAACCCTTCGTATTTTTTCAACATCAATCCCCAATATGAAGGATCAAAATCCAGTTGAAGTTGTTTTCACTAAACATGTTGCTTTTTGTGCGCAACATTGGTGGCAAGGCCTCACTGCGAGTAAGCTCTTTCTATTCCTCGTCCCTTCAAAACCCTTTTCCTCTTTTCTCCAGTCCTTCATTCCCCTCCTCTGAAAATTCAATTTTTTCTCGCCCTATGATTTGGTTCACCAGCTTTCTGTGTGTTATGAGATGCCCATTTGTCTCTAAATCTTCATTTGATGACATTGCTTCCGAATCAATGCGTAGTTTCTTGCAACAGGACGGTCCCCACATGTTTGATTCGGCACTGGCACCCATTTGGGTGTCTATGGTTTTGGTGAAGCTGAAAGGGGACCCAAAATCGGCCCTTAAGTTCTTCAAGGAGGCAGGGTCTCGAGCCGGGTTTCGCCATGCCGCTGAGTCTTATTGCGTTTTGGGTCACATTTTGTTTTGTGGGAGGTTTTATCTTGATGCCAGAAATGTAATTAGGGAATGGATTTTGTTGGGGAGGGAGTTTCCTGGGGTTGACTTCTTTGATATGTTGTGGTCTACAAGGAATGTTTGTAGGCCTGGGTTTGGAGTGTTTGATACTTTGTTCAGTGTTTTAGTGGATTTAAGGATGCTTGACGAGGCTAGGCAATGCTTTTGGAAGATGAACAAGTTTAAGGTTCTACCAAAAGTGAGGTCTTGTAATGAGCTTCTTCACAGGCTTTCAAAATCAGACAAAGGGAATCTGGCATTAAGTTTTTTCAAGGACATGGTTGCGGCTGGCCTCGAGCCTTCGGTTTTTACGTATAATACAGTGATAGGCTGTTTGGCCAGAGAAGGGGACTTGGAAATTGCAGGTAGTTTGTTTGAAGAAATGAAATGTTTAGGTCTTGTGCCGGACATTGTCACTTATAATTCTCTCATTGATGGTTATGGAAAGGTAGGGTTATTAACCAAAGCAGTTATTGTATTAGAGGAAATGAAAGATGCAGGATGTGAACCAGATGTGATAACATACAATTCTCTTATTAATTGTTTTTGTAGATTTGAAAGAATTCCTCAAGCTTTTAACTATCTGCATGAGATGAAGCAAAGACAATTGCAGCCAAATGTTGTGACTTATAGTACACTAATTGATGCATTTTGCAAAGCAGGCATGATACTGGAAGCAAATAAATTTTTTGTTGACATGATACGGGTGGGTCTTCGACCCAATGAGTTTACATATACCTCTCTGATTGATGCAAATTGTAAAATAGGCAATCTCAATGAAGCGTTTAAATTGGCAAGTGAGATGCAGCAGGCTGGGGTTAACTTAAATATTGTCACCTACACTGCATTACTTGATGGTCTTTGTGAAGATGGAAGAATGAGAGAAGCAGAAGAATTATTTGGGGCATTGTTGAAAGCTGGATGGACTCTTAATCAGCAGATTTATACTTCCCTTTTTCATGGATATATCAAGGCCGCTATGATGGATAATGCCATGTATATCTTAGAGGAAATGAACAAGAAAAACCTCAAACCAGATGTGTTGTTGTATGGAACTAAAATATGGGGCCTTTGCAAACAAAATAATATACAAGATTCTGAGGCTGTAATTCTCGAAATGATGGATTATGGTCTGACAGCAAATAGTTATATATATACAACCCTTATGGATGCATATTTTAAGGTTGGGAAAACCACAGAGGCTGTTAATCTATTCAAGAAGATGCTAGAATTAGGTATTAAGACTACAGTGGTAACATATGGTGTACTAATTGATGGTTTATGCAAAAAAGGTTTAGTTCAACAGGCTCTTAATTACTTTGAGCAAATGACTTTAACGGGTTTGCAACCTAACATTATGATTTATACATCACTGATTGATGGTCTCTGTAAAAGTGATTGTGTTGAAGAAGCCAAGGATTTGTTCAATGAGATGCTCGATAAGGGAATCAGTCCAGATAAATTAGTTTACACTTGTTTGATTGATGCGAATATGAAGCATGGAAATCCCGAAGAAGCTTTGAATTTGCGAAATAAAATGGTTGAAATAGGTATGGTGCTAGACCTGCATGCTTATACTTCACTTATTTGGGGGTTTTCTCGTTATGGTCAAGTACAACAGGCAAAGTCCTTCCTAGATGAGATGCTCAGCAAAGGTATTATTCCTGATCAAGTTCTCTGCATTTATCTATTGAGAAAGTATCATGAACTAGGCGACATCAATGAAGCTCTGACACTTCATGATGATATGATGAGGAGGGGCCTAATTTCCGGGACTATTGACATAACAGTTCCTTCTGTACAGAGTTGAGTGGGAAAGCATGTTTTTCGCATGTGGTTTACTGTCTAGATTCCTTCATTTTATACGAGTGTTCAATGGCATCATTGAAAGGAATTTGATGTGTTATTATATAATTGATGCAATCTTAGTCTCAAGACAGTGGATTTTCTATGATGTAAATCCTGAGCTTTTGGGACTTGCACATCAATAATCATGTTCTCGTGTGATAATCAAGACAACCATAACGTGATGTTTTCCTGGTATGAAACCAATTGGCTGATATAATAACTAGTAAGTTCATAATTACAGCTACTGGACACTATTCTTCTATATACTTCATTTATTTCCATATCAAGTTACATAGTTGATTGATGCAAGTTGTCTTAGAGTCTTATTCCTTTTGATACTGTGCATTCTTTCTACAGCTGTGTTACAACATTGCACAAGCTTAGTGCTTCCCAATCAGGCACCGATTTTCGGAGAGCAGCAAATCTTTAGTGGCGGATGTAGAAAAGTTCAGCCATAGGGGGATGCCCTTTTCACCACTTAGACATGCAAGGTGTATGATACTTTCTTTGCATTTAATTTAACATGCAACCATAGTCGTGATCTTAAATCTCTTTTTTAGATATTGGCCCCTGTACGGAAGCTTCTCTGTTTTACGAGAAAATGTATTTTCTCTTAAAATCTTCCATTACACAGTTCATACAGTTCCAAAGTAATCTTTATGTTGATAATAACTGTCGGCATTACCATTAGTGTTAGGTACTACTTCTTAGTTTAATCTAACAAATCAGTTTATTTGCTCGGAGATTGTAATTGAGGAGAGTTTTTCGTTGCTAATAAATAGGTAAGTCTAAGATAGTTTTCTCCCATATATATATTTCTACATATTTAAAGCTAACAGAAAACAGGCTGATTATCAGCAGTATATTATTATCAGGTTGTTCACTTGTTTCGAAGCTGAGGCGTGATATGCACCTGATACGGTCTTCTTTCTTAAGCTTTGTGCAAGCTGCTAGTAGATGACATGGATCCAAAATATCTAGAGCTAGAAACTTGTGAATCTTCAATGGTTGGACATATATGTGTATTCAGGTTTCTCTTCTCTCCCCAACCTTGTACCTAACGAAGACAGATACAGTCTAAATATCAGGTGTATATTTGTATTTATTTATTTATTTATTATTTGTTTTTGTCACTCTAGTTCTTGATGCTAAGAAAATTCCAAATAAGTTCTTCAAATTTTCAATCCTTTGACGACTTACATATCATATCTTAAATTTAACTATTTATTGTTGTTTTGATCCAAAACATGTAAAATTATGATTTAAGTCCATGGTTATCAAACTCGCGAGTTGACTCTTTAACTTGGATGAATTTATGGTCATGCCTTGCGAGTTAACTTGCAAGTAAACTCAGTTTTCAAGTAGAATCGGTGGACTTAGACCTGGAATCGCAAAGATGGTCCGAACTCACGAGTTTCTAGATTAGGGCTCCCTTCTTTCAATATCAGACTCTTTCTTTTTCGTTCTTCATAGCTGCTTTGAATCCACTACATCACCCTCTTGCGTATCCTTCACGTTGTTCGTTTTTGTTGGTTGCGTCTTCGTCGACCACCATCCTACGGTCGTCCTTGGTCGTGTGGCCCTCGCGTCTTACTCTATGGCGCTCACGCTTGTTGTCGACTATCATCCTGTTGTCGAGTTTACGAGCGTCGCAACCCTCTGTTTTGCACACTCTCACTAGTTCAAGAGTTGATGATCCTCTATTTGCATTGTGTGTAAGTGAACTTTATTTTACTTACTCCCCATCGCATTGTTCAGTATTTTATTTTTTACAAATTTTATTTGAACACAATACACTACACTAGTGAATAATGTTTTTATTTGTTAATTTGTAGTGAAAAACTTAGACCATTATATCTGGAAATGCATCAAATTCAATGGATACTAATCTAAGTGCATTCTCATCTGTTAAGAGTAGAAATAAAAATGCTATGGGAAACTGGTCTGATATTGGATGGAAACACAGGTTGGATATTAGTGACAATGGTAGAAAGGTTAAATGTAACTATTGCTCAAAGATTGTGAGTGGAGGAATATTTAGATTCAAACATCATCTTGCTTGAACTATGGAGGATTCTAAACCTTGTGCCTCTGTTTCAGAAGAAATTAAAAATTTGATAATAAAGATAGTTGCAGAAGTTAAGCACACTTCATTAAAGAGAAGAAATATCATTGATGAAGACGATGAAGAAAGTGGGAGTGTTGAAGGAGGACATACGTTGTTTGGTTTTAAAGGAAAACAAACAGTTGCCACTATCAGTAGGGGGAACCCAAGCAACTATAAATCAAATGATAAAAAAAGGATTCAAAGAAGTTGATGCTCATGTTGCTGAAGTCTTTTATACCAGTGTCATTCCTTTTAATGTAATTAGAAATCCAGCATTTGCAAAGATGTGTGAAATGATTGGTAAATGTGGAGTTGGCTACAAACCACCATCTTATCATGATATTAGATAGAAGCTTTTAAAACAAGCTGTGAACAAAACATATGTAATCCTTGAAGAATATTAGGTGTGAAAAAGAATTGGTTGTACTGTTATGTCTGATTGTTGGACGAAAAAAAAGGCATTCTATTTGCAACTTCCTCGTGAAGTCCTAAAGGGATGATTTTTCTTTATTCATTTGACACCTTAGACATTTCAAAAACAACTGATAAAGTATTCAAGATGTTAGATGGCGATGTTGAGTTTGTTGGAGAAGAAAATGTAGTTCAAGGTATCACTAATAATGCTACAAATTTCAAGGTAGTAGGAAATATGTTGATGCAAAAAAGGAAAAAAATTGTATTGGACTCCATGTGTTTCACACTACATATATTTGAAGATTTTGAAAAGAATTTGAAGGTCCATAAATTGACGATCAAGAAGGGAAGAAAGATTACCGTTTACATTTATGGAAGAACAATATTGATTTTCTTGTTGAAAAAGTTCATTAAAGGTAGAGACTTGATAAGACCAAGTGTAACTAGATTTGCCACAACTTATTTGACTCTTGCTCTTGTCTTCATGAATTGAAGACATCATTGTTGACCATGTTTAGTTTTGAGGAGTGGAAGACAAGCAAGTTTGGAACTTCACAAGAAGGGAGAAGAGTAGAACGTGTGGTATTAAACAACTAGTTTTGGAAGAATGTCTCCACATGCTTGAAAGCTACTGCCCCTCTTATATTGGTCTTAAGATTGGTGGACTCAAATGTCAAACCTGCCATGGGTTTCATTTATGAAGAGATGGACTATGCAAGAGAAGATTTGGTTTAATTTTAAAAATATTAAGAGTTAAAATTTCAAACTTTTACTCATTCAAAGTTTAATTACTTATGTGTGAAATTAATTGGGTTGGTATTGAATGTAGTCATGAAGAGGTTTGGAGAATAATTGATGCTCGATGAGATAATCAACTTCATAGTTCTTTGCATGCAGCTGCTTATTTTCTCAACCTCAACTTCCATTATGAACCTAACATTAAATGTGATGATGGAGAGGTGAAAGAAGGATTGTATATATGCATGAGAAGATTAGTCCCATATTTTGCAAATTGTTGAATTTCATTTTGCTAGAGGACTTTTTGGAATGGAAGATGAAAAGGAATGCCAGAAAGCATTAAATCTTGGGAAATGGTGGGAGATGTTTGTGGATGGAATTTCAGAGTTGAAAAGATTTGCTATTTGAATTCTAACTTTGACTTGTAGTTCTTTGGGATGTGAGCGTAATTGGAGCTCATTTGAAATGGTAATTTAAATTATTGATAATTTATAATTTTCTTTATTAGGTTTATATCTTTGATTGACGCATGGGAGTGCATCTAGACTCCGATCGTGACGATCTCGACGACAATGTGGTCGCCTGTCCAAGACGAGTTGAACCGTATAGTTGTCAGTCGAAACTGATGCTTCGACGATAATGACAATAGGCAATGGCAGTGATGGTTTGAATGAGCAGGGGCGACAACATTATTTCAAAAAACCTTATGCTCTAGATATCATGTTAAATATATAATCAAAAACTATATGAGATTAATCACCCTGGTGTAGAAAATACACATAGGGTACTATATTTATAATAAAGAAAATTATGAACTAAGCCTAAATTACAAATAATGGTAGAAAATAAATAATAATAGAAAAAAAAAAGATTATATCTAATATATCTAACATAATAGCATTATAGACTTTCAAAGATTGAAATTGTCATTTATTTAATAAGTGGCACAAAGAATGAACAACTAAATGGGACAATGTGCCAAAACAATACAACTACATTATTGGTAGAGCTATCAAAATGTGTCACTCGGCCTAGTCCGACCTGGTCCATCACAGGTTGACCACTTAGTAGGCCAATCCAACCCGAGTCATTTATTAGTGGGCCAAAAAAATTGAACCTGACCTTGTCCATCATGGGTTGGTGGGTTAAATAAGTCTAATCATTGGCTCACTTAATTAAAAAAAACAATTCTTTTCTTTGGTCATTAAAATACTAAACTATAATTCTGATTAAAATTTAAATTAACTTGAATACAATCCAAAATGATGTCAAACTCCAAATACAAACCAAAATCACAAAAATACGAATTATTATCTAATAACAAATTATAAACAACTCAACTCAACCCGAATGCAAAGTCCAACATAATATAAAACACTTGTGCGATCCTTTATTTGTGGATTGGTGAGCCAACTTGACTCATCACTAGTTCAATTCGGGTGAGCCGAGTTCTTGGTGAGCCGAGTTCTTGAAATTTTTTTTAACCCGATTTGAACTCATGATGGGTCAAATTGGTCCACAGATTCTAATCCATTTTGACAGTTCTAATTATTGGGTATGTCGCAGTATCTTTCATGAATATACTAGCATGAATCTCACTCCCATTTTCGGTGTATGTGGATACATAATCCTATAATGAACAGGGAATAGTGGTACACAAGTAGCATACATTTTGGTTAAATATGATTTTTTTCGTTTGTAAGTTTTGTTCTTAAATTAATTATATATCTACTTTTGTTTTTGCACTTTACAAAAATAATGTAAAACAACTTCTCTAGCAGATGACACAAAGATTATATCATAGTCTATCGTAAAACTCCATTTATCACAAGCATTTGCTATAAAGAATGTTGCATACTTTTAAAAAACATGTTTTAAAAATAATTTGAGAACAAAAGATACACTTAATTCTTAGTTTTTGTGAGCATGAAGAAACTGTGCAAACCCAACAATTTCTGTGTACAGAGCTCTCATATGATATGAGAGATGAAATCCAAAGAAGGAATGGACCATAGGACATTAATGTAAGATGTGGAATCCAAAGAAAATGGACGAGACCAAAATAAAAGATCGAGATGCACAACATATTTAGATTTTCTTTTTCTTTGTCTGCTAAATAATAACTGATAACAAAAGAAAACTATGCAGCAATAATTTCCCTCTCATTTCACCTAAACCTGTCGGCGTTGTATTTATTTGTTTGGCTCCACTTTTCCACTGAAAAGGAAATGTAAGAAATGTAGAAGGTAGAAACAAAAAACATGATAGGGTCCTTGAGAGAGGAATCAAGGTTCAAATTTGGTTTGTTACAATGACTTCCTCACGAATCATAATGCAAATGAGATGAAATTATTCGTTTTGTCCTGCTTTTGTACAATCAGGAATGACGACAATGTTACATTCTTTTTTATTTTTGTCAAAGTTGTTACCATGCTTTTATGTGCAGTGGCCGCGAGTTTATTTGATGCACTATTTACTATTTGATGAAAATCTATTGAAAATCTTAAGTTTATGTTGGACTTTCATTTAATGAGTTTTGTAATTTTTAATAAATCGTAATCAATAACGAGGATTGCGTTAGTGCTTGGCGGTTATTACGATAAGACAATGATGATGAAGTCGATAATAATCTAACCATTAAGAGATAATAGAATAATAATAATAGAAAATACTACTGCAACTAATAACAATGTATTTATTATTATTAATAAGTTTAATTAAATTTTAAGTTTTGATAAATTTATAAATTTTTAATTAAGTTTTTAGTAAATTTTTATGATCTATTAAGTTATACATTTTAATTAAGTCTGTATTTTTTTTAACTTATGTGTCTACTCAATTGTTCTCACGTTTACTTTTGTAATTTATAAATTTTACAATTTTATAATTTTAATCCGTTATTCTAAACGATTTCTTGTTTTAATATGCACTTAATCAAATATGCTTCCATTCTTCCTTTGCACCTAAGAACACACTACAAGTTAGACTCAAAATTTTAATCGGTAGATTTTGTAACTCTTTACTCTCTCAAGTATAACTTTCTCACCAAAGAGATGCAATTTCAAATAAAAGGCTAAGATAAATGTGATCTTAATTGTTATGATTTTTATGAGTGTGAAGACTAATTAAATGCTTTACTAGCTTGATTCTTATCCCTGTATCTATTGCTATATTTTTATTTTTTTCGAAAAATCTTCGGACTTTCTATCAATTTATCAATTTGTTGATTAAGTTGAAATCTAATACTTTTATATGTAATTAATTTTTCAATGATCTCATATAAACCATATAAAATTATACTATCTACATTAAAAAAATCATAATGAAATTTGATAAAAAGAAAAAGAAGTATTAAAATAAAAATCATCATTAATTTGCAAAAATGATTAAGGTACATAGCTAATAATAATTACTTACTTTCGACTAAGGCAGAAGTAGGAGCATAAAGAGCATAAAGAGGTTTGTGTGTATTTGCAAATTCCAATGAATATCAATTATTCATTATATCGTTTTGTTTCGAGAGTCTTATTTTTTGGTTTCTGAGAGTCTTGATTCTTGAAATTTGCATTTTGTTCCTTAACTTTACCCAAGGTAGTTAACGATCAAAATTATAGTTAAGAATGTAAGAGTTTTATAAAATCGTAAATTATAGAATCGTACCGCAACTTGTAGATTTTATTTTTTTTATAATAAAAATGACAAATTATTAAAATAAAATCAATTCATGGATCAACATAGGTCCTTATGGTGTCAAGAATACTAATGATTGTTAGTGGATAATAAACTTAAGATGTTTATTTCATTTGACACCTAATCTTGTTTGATTCCAAAAGCTTATAGAACTTGTAACAATAAGTCTTGTAAGATAACTAGAGTTAGAATCATCATATCTAATTAGTGTTTGAGGAAGTTAAGTTTGTAAATAGCTTGAAGTGCAATCTGATATACCTTTGTGAGCTAGAGAATAGGGACGTGTGTTTAAAGTTGATAGGGGAGTGTTAAAAGTGCCGAGGGGGTCCGTGGTAGTTGTGAAAATTGTGAAGAAGAATGACTTGTATGCTTTGAAGGTGTTGTAATGTTTGGCTTATTGTCTATTAGGGAGCAGATTGTCTTTTCCAAGACTTAAATATGACATAAAAAGTTAAGTCATGTAAGTGAAAAAGGTTTAGTGGAGTTGAACAAGCAATGCTTGTTTGGCAGTGACAAGTTAAGTAATTGAGATTTTGCGAACACAGTATCCAAGGGAAAACTTGTAGAATTTTTTTTAATATAGGACAAAAGAGGATGACATTAACTCTTGCTTACGTTTATGTTGACCTATGTGAGTCGACTACAACTTCATCACACTCTGGTGCTAGATACTCACTCTCAACAATAGATGATTTACTCGAGGATGTTATGAATGTATCATAAACAGACAAAGGATGAAGCCTTCAACAATTTCAATAGTTAGAAGCGCCTAATGGAGAACCAAACCAACAAGACTATTTAGTGATTCAAAATTGATAATGGTCTTGAATTTTATTAAGAATTGTTCAACGCCTTCTACAAGGAGAATGCCATTGCAAGGCATTAGACAGTAGTAGGCACACTTCAATGGGACCATTGTAGAAAGAAAGAGATGCATGTTGTTAAGTGCTAGAGTTTCAAAGGTGTTTTGGATTGAAGATGTTTCTATTATTGCCTACCTAATCAATATATGTCCCTTAACAATGTTGGAGATGAAAACTCCTGAGAAAATCTGTACAGGACATTTCCCCATCCTTTATCACTTGAGAATATTTGGTTATGTTGCTTATTCTCACATAAGTCAGGGAAAACTAGATGCACAAGTTGTAAAGTGCATCTTTCTAGGCTATCCAGAAGCTGTGAAAGGATGTCATCTATGGTGTCTTGAGCTAGGATTCAAGAAATGCATCATGAGTGGGGATGTTGTCTTCAATGAAACTAAAAAGGCTTATAAGCTAGAAGTTTCAAAATGTAAGCCTAAAGGTAGTTGTGTAATGAGAAGGATAACATTGAGGTGGATTCTTGCAAAGAAAAAAGATATAATTTCCTTTTGAATGATGCATGAAACAATCTAGTGAATGACAAACACAAAGCTTTTTGATTAAGACAAATAATTTGATGATTACATGCTTGCCAAAGATAGAACAAGGAGAACAATAAGAGCTATAGAGAGAGAGGTATGGATATATAAAGCTAATTACATACTCCTTGGTGGTTGTTAGTAAGGTGTTAAACATTGAACCCTTTAAAGTGTTTCCTCTACACTAGCAAGTAATGCTCAATGGTTAAATGTCATGATAGAGGAGATGAAATCACTTCGTCTAAACAATACCTGCGTTCTTGTTCGTAGACCCATGGGTTTTAGGTTGGTCAGTTGCAAATGAATTATCAAACTAAAGATAGTAATCCAAAAATTGGTCAATGAAAACTAAAAGTGAAATTGGTGCTAAAGGCTTCACTAAAAAAAAGTAGTTAATTATAATAATGTGTTTTCTATTGGAGTCAAACATAGATCAATTTGGATGTTGTTAACCATGGTTGTTGAGCTTAACTTTCACTAAAACAAAAAGGACAACAAGATTGTGTTCTTATATGGAGACTTAGAAAAGACGATATACATGAAGCAACCAAAAAGATTTGAGGTAGGAGACAAGAAAGAGTGTGTTTGTAAGTTAAAAAAATTCTTGCATGGTCAGAAACAATCGCCAAGGCAATGGAACAAGCATTTTAATTAGTTGATTAGAAATATTGGCTCTAAACATAGCAAGTATGACACTTGTGTCTACCTCAAGTTTCTAACAAAAGGTTAGTTTAATTTATTGCTCCTATATATAAATGACATTCTAATAGCAAGCAATAGTAAACCTATTATACGTAATGTAACATCTTAGCCGGATATTACTAATTTAAATAAAATAGAAAGAATATAAGCAATAAAGTCGCATTAAATAAACTTTTTCCTAAAACGCGAAAAAATTTAAACTTTATTAAAATGCGCTATAATTCAAAATATAGTCGAACTCCATGTTTACATAACCAAAAATTGAGTATAAAATATATTTACAAAAGATAGATGTAAAATAACAATAAAACTCTATAAAAGTTTTCCCAAACTAGCCCTTCTCCGACACTGCACCTCACCAACACCAACTTCAGATAGAGTGGACTAACCGTATAAATACATACATAATCACAAAACCAAGCGTACACACACTCATCCGAGAAACTCTATTCTTCAATCTAGAAACATGGGCCACCACCATGCTCATGCACATCCACCTCTTTATGCTCATCCACGTTCCTTTTGTTTCTGAAATTAACTTATTCATGGATTTTATTTTTTTAAATTAACACAAAGAACTTCTAAAATCGATTTGATAGCATTAACTTCTATAAGTTAATGTACGAATAAATTATTTTTAACTTATCAAGACATCAATTTTATTATTTCTTCTCATTTTTATTTCTATAAGTGATTATGAAAATATCCTCTAAATTGTGATTTTGCTCAAGGTTAAAAAAATTTATTCAATCTATAAAGTACATTTGATAAGCCGAAGTCAAGGGTCTATGGTTTTCAATTCATACTGCCATGCTTAAGAGGGCACCAGCTTTTATGTACTACCTATTTTATCGTATTTCAAACCAAGTTAGCATTGATCATCACCACTGGGAGTGAAACCAAAAGAGTGTAATCCATAATAAAGTTTCACTTATTTTACCACACCCACGTGGTTAATTGTTAGAAAATATTTAGTTAGACCGTCCTACTACTGAAACAGCAAAAAGCCAAAAAAAAAAAAAAAAACAAACTTGTCAGTTTCACGGCTTCTGGTTCGCAAAGCTAATACAAGTGCAAACCCTAATAGATAGAGCTATATATCTACAACTATTTACCAGAGCACACCTTTCGAGTAAAAACTATATTCTTTTATTTTTATTTGGCTAAATACATTTTCTCCAAAAAAAAAAAGTAAGAATACTAATAAATATAAAAAACCTGAGTACACTGTGATAAAAAAAATGATGAGGACAAAAGCTATATGGACTAGTAAAACTAGTCCAATCCTACTATGTTCCTAACCTCTTTGAACCACACTCGGAGCAGAACTTGGATGTTTCCCTCAGATATGGAGCCCCACATTCATCACAAAACTTTGCCGGAGTTGTTGGCTGTATAATAAGCAACATGATACAACTCAGCAAAAGAAAAAGTAGTTTAAAGAAATGTCAAACACCTAACATCACTAAAATAAACCATTTGTTCAAGTGTCTCATATCATCATAAAGATATTTAAACTGTTGACCAGGTCATGTGCACATATTGATTCCTAGTATGCATAACAAGGCAGACAAAGCGAAACCTTAGTAATGTGAAGTCCTAAAGAGAAATCATAAACTGTTATTTACTTTCATAGTTATGTCTAAATGTTAAAAAGTTTAAAGCATATTAAATTAGACCAGCAATTAGAGATGAGGCAAAACGGCATTAATAGGTTGTCTTACCACACTTTTAGGCAAGCATATTGAATTTCAAAATCTCTCTCCTTGCTTAATAAAACAAAATCTATCAAATAAACTCACCATCATGTGCAAGCGTCCTCCAACATGGCCACCAGAAAGTGGTTGTAAGCAAGTCATGTGTTGAGATATTGATATTGGTTGGTGAGCATGAGAAATTTCTGATAGGTGTGAGGGAGGACCACTTTGAGGGTTCTGAGTATACGGCCCAGCATGCTGACTTTGGTGCATAGTTGAATTGTTCTGGAGAACTGGGTGAAACTGAGGTTGATGTGGAAATGATTGCAAGTGATGTTTGCACGGGGTTTGCTGCTGGTTTTGTGGCTGGTAAGAAAAAAAATAATTCATCACTAAAAGTAACAGGAAGAAAATGTCCCAAGATTCACACCAAGAAGCCAAAGTAACTGCGTAGGTATGAAAATAGGGTAAACAAACCCAATTCCCAGAAGTACACAAAAGGCAAAGGAAGCTCGCGCTCAGCGCTTAAATGTAATTATTGTAAAGTTATAACACGGGAGACACCAATCACCCTTGGCAACAAATTGATATTTGATCCAACTTAAACTAATATAGTCACTGATGTCATCTGTGGGTCTTACCTAAACAAGTTCACTGAGGTCATGACAGACAAACTGTCATATATGTTGGTGTTAGTTTGACAGCGATAAACTCAGTTACGTAGCTTAGGAGGGCTCAAAATAAATTCAAGAAATAATGCATGCTTGCATAGAAAGAAAAAGAGGGGACCTGGGACAGGTGTCATAAGTGAGAGAATTGGGGGATTTGGGCTTTGAGAGGTGAAGACAGACAGTTGACGTTTTGCAAACTTGTGGCTGTGTTCAGAGTAGACCTTCCCTACTTCCTATTAGTAAAAAGATATCAATCTTCTATCAACTGGAATGTCCAGGATTTCATCATATTGCAAATGAGAAGTATAAATGGTGATGCCAACATTGTAATCTTCACTTGAGATTGTGAGAGGGGTGCCAAGCATGATAAAAATGTAAAAGTTTTTCAGGGATTATACAGCCTTGCGCTATCTAATTACAACGATTAGTTTTTCCAGTGGGGTTGTCTTGAGGTTCTTATCTATTGCCACCAAAACTTATATCTTAAGAGTTGTGGATAGTGCATATGAAGGATTCAAGGACTGTTGGCGGGGGAGCAATGACAAATTTGCACTACTTAGTAATTAGTTACGTTAGTGAGCTCGTTACTTGGGTCAGTGAGCTGGGAGGTAGAAAATACAATGCATGTTGTCTATAAATAGGAAGCAGGTTGAGTGAGAGATCTATCTTTCCATTTGAGAAAGAATTAGACACATGAGAGTGGGGGTAGAACATGGTCTCTCAAATATCTTGAATATTCAATCAATTCATTTTTGTTCTTCGTTTCTGGTCCAGATTCAATCAATTGGTATTACAGCTCCATTCTGAGAACAATACTTTGACCTGAAAGGAAAAGAGGGAAAGCTGGAGCTGGCTGTGGAAGAAGAGGAAGGATATGTCTATCGTTGAAACCAAGAATGGAAGGTTACTCACGTTAGCAAACCTGCAGCAAATGGGGAAGGAGGGGTGTCCCAGAGGGCTCCGCTTAAGCAATTCCAACCTGAGTACAATCCAGATCTTCAAGTTGAAAACCAAGAAGGAGAACGAAAACTATAGAGAAAGGAAACAAAAAGGGGGATGAAGGTGAAGAACTGAAATCCTGGGTAACAAAATAGAAGAAGGTTCTTGTGTTCAACAAACAAGAAGATAAAATGAAAGTCTAGAGGTAAAAGAAACCAGATCCATGGCAATGGATTGAGCAAAAATAGTGCAACAAACCATATATGGTGGAGAACTTGATCTGCCTTTGGAGTGGAAAGGGAGCAGAAAAATTAGAGTGCAAATTATTTTGTTTAAATTGTTTAATTTACTTTTAATAAATTTATGCATCCATTGTTTTAAAAATAAAAAAGTGAAAAAAAGAAGAAAAGCTTCCATAATTGATTATGACATTTCAAAAATCACATACGTTGACTCACTGCTGATAAACAGACTACACATGTTGACCAAGATTTCACCACTGGCATTGCAAGAACGACTGAACGTTGCCCCTCGCACAATTTCTGAGACAAATAGAAGTGCATTGTGCGGCAACTTCTGAGCAGAAGCACAGGTTGTGATTGTGATAGGATGGGAGGACATGGAATAATGAAAGCAGGTCAAATTTTTTACACAATGGGGCAGGCAGGTACAACTCACCAAGTTCTATGCCAAATGTTCGAATTTGTTAGAAATCCCACAATGATTAGAAATATAGTCAAATTATAGCATACAAGTGAGTGCAAAACTCATGTTATAAATCATTTGTGAGGTAGAGTTAGGCTTACATTCATTTTATAAGATGGTATTGAAGTTTATCCTAACAATAATAGCAAGGTTTGTTAAACATATTGTATCATCTACGATTTGGCCACTATTGGATTACTCGCAAATGTCCAATCTCACATTTAATGTGTCTAGTCTTTAGCATGAGAAGATGTGTTAAAAATCTCACATCGACTAGATATATAGTTAAATAATAGTATATAAGTCGGTGCATACCTAACCGTACAAGCTGATTTTATAAGGTTGAGTAAAACTTAAAATTCAATTTGTAATAATGGCTGAGGAGGAAAGTTTGGATTTCCAAAAAAATAGAGTTCCATGAGTTTTTTTGGCTCTTCAAAGGGCAACTCGTGTTGTTTATTAACTTGCTATTGCATCTCTTACTAAGAAAAAGATACAAACAATTGCTAACAACAAGACCTTGGTGGAATTTTGTCAACAAATGTTAAGGGCCTTTACACAACCCTTCTTCACCTTGAGTACCAGGTGAACATTAGGGGCGCATGAGTATTTTAGATGTTTGTTGGTATTAGTTCCTCAAGGAGAATTGATAAAGCTAGTTACTTTAGGTTAGCTTACGTTATAGTGTTTGAACTTTGAAGAAAAAAGGTCTGTTTGCATATAAATAAGCGGGGCTGGGAATAAGGGACACTTTTTCAGTGGTGAGATAATTAGGGCCTATGGGCATCAGGAAGTGCAGACCCTCAGTTCTGCAAATTTGTAGCTGTATTCAGGGGAATTCTCTTTATTCACTGCATAGGGCACTAGGTATCTATCACAAAACAACAATGACAATAATATATATCAACTTAGATATCACTTACTGAGCGAAATCCTTGAGTAGTAGCCAATGTACTAGAATTTTCCGCTCCAGTATAACTCTAAAAAAAGCCAAAAGTCAATCAGCATAAGCACTAGATAATATTAGGAAATAAAGAATTGCAGAAACTACAATGTATACATCCTGGAAATAGTCTTTTTATTTCATTTAGTATAATATACATCATGGCATATCAATAATACATGCAAGCAACAGATTACAAAAGTGCATCATCTTCATCATGCTAGTAAAACTCATCCCAAAGGCATTGAGCACAAAACTGCAGTAGTATTATGCATCTTAAAGGAAGAAATTCAAATGCCAAAAGTGAAGCACATCACATACAGGGATATCTGGAATGCTTGAAAGTGAAATTGAAGAACCACGCCTGTACTTGTGTCTTGGAGAGTAAAATTTGTAATCGCTAGCTGTGATAGCAACTTCACTCCTACCCGTCAATCTCCTAAACCTAAAACCAAGTGAGACCAAGCGTTACACACTTTGCAAAGTTCAAATAAATGTTCAATCTCTATCTCATTGTATTGTTTAGGCTCACCAGTAGTTTCCGAATCGAGAAATAGAAAGACCTAGGCTAAAAATAAAGTAAACCAAAAGCAGGTCAAATATCCTAAACCTAAAACCAAGTGAGACCAAGTATTACATACTTTGCAAAGTTCAAATAAATGTTCAATCTCAATCTCATTGTATTATTTGGGCTTATAGGCAAGTCAAATATCTTCAAACATGTGCTTTCTTAAAATGCCATGGGCAAGTTTGACATCAGAGAGTATTGTTAACCGTTCCAATAATGCAGTAAAAGGCCTATGCAAGCAATACACAAACCATCAACAGATAAAAAGTCTTTACCAACGTATTTTTTTAAAGTGGCACAAGCCAAATTAACATAAGAGAGAACTATTTCTAACTCGAATGCAATTAGCATGACAAAATTTTGACATAGCAACAAACTACAAACAAAATATTAGTACTATTTCTCATGACACAATAGGATTCTGATATAAATAAAATAGTTCAATTTATATTTCTATAATACAGGTCAGCAACTCAGAAAAAGTAACTCAAGAAATTCAAAAAATAGAATAAAATAAGGGGAGATGCCTAACACCCACATGAAAGACATATAGAAATCATTTAGCCGTAGCTATAGTAAAGTATATAGGTCTAATTAGCTTTGAAAAAATAATCCAAGTATTGCAGCATTTTCACTTATGCTGCAAAATCAATCACACTGTATGTTGTATGTCATTTGAGATCTATTCATTTCATGAAACTCTGACTTCTGAGGTTCCCAACGTTTCCCACTAACATGAAAACAAATCCACTACAGAAGTGCTTATAATTCATCATTGAATCTAAAAGGAATTCAAGTACTTTAGGAGTTAGCTTTATAATTCTTTTTGCATAGAACAGAGGGGACTTGTAAATTCAGATAGATAAGTCTATTCTTCCCAAATCACTTTTAATAAATGTATCTTCTCTTGGTAGAATTCAAGTACATGCATCAGATATGGTACTTATCAGTGTAGATATACTAAACCCTATTCAATGACATAGGAGAATACATAAATACACCAATTACATGAACTTTAGAATCAGTAGTTTTCATAAGATATAGATGAGCAAATTATGACCCATACTAAATGTTATTATCTGCTTTGCAAGCTGAACAGCTACAGCAATTTCCACAAGAAACTACTTTAGTAAAGTACCATGTAATATAGAATTCAAAGCATGTATGTTTTACATCAAATATGTAGGATTGGGATACCTCCATAAATCATTTTAAATCACCCAGCTCGCACTAAAGTCAAGTCATTCATTTAGGCATTGATAATTAATCAGACAACTACAAAGAGTCAAAGACTTTTTCTGTAGATTTGTGGATCTCACACTTCTGTTTTCTTGATTATTCAGATCTAGGTCAAAAACAATATCTTTCTTATTTTGGAATTGTTTGGGAGCTAACTGAATGTTATCTTGTGGAATAATCTGTTTGAACTTCTTGGTGAAGAATAAGGGTATGCTTTTACCTCGAAACAAAAGATATAATTTCAAGATGTTTTCAATTCAATAAAAGACCGAAAATTTTCATAGCAATATCTGGTTTATGCAATTCTCTGGTGTACTTTAGAAGAGAAATGCTCATACTTTAAGGATGTATCATTACCCAAATATTGAGATATGTTTGAATATTGGCTTTTCTCAAACCTGTTGATTCTAACCTTATGTGAAAACCTGTCAGGCGTGCAATGCAGGATTAGTCTTCAGCCCAATGGGCTGTAGGATACCCATGACAATAAAAAAATTATCGGCTTCTGTAAAGGGAAATTTCTTTCTTAATATGCAGAGAGACTGGATTTCTTTGTAGCATATAAGAGTCAGTTCAGCCCACTGTTTTCTCTTGTATAGAAAGCTCCTATCCCCCCTAAGGATATCTGAATTTTCTTACTTCTTATTTATAGAAGTTACAAATAGAAATAACTTATTACATGAAAGGCATACGCCACACTACACTGGTGACAAGATGAATGACACCATTTGCAATTTCAACCTTGGACCATCTCAATTGTTCTGTGCATCTGTTTTTCTAATTAAGAATTTAGGTTAGAGAAAATCATATCAATGATTTACGGTAAAAGAAAAAGGACTCTTACCTAAATAAATCTTAATCAAAAAGCCAACAACAAATTAAAAGAGTATAAAAGAGAAAACAACAATAGACTTACCACTCAGCATCATCAATTGGAACATTATTTGGTTTTTCAACAATTCTTAATCCATTAACCACCACAAATCGAACACGCTTCTCTTCTTGTATAACTAGCTCTGGGAATCTTGTCCTTGTTTCCATAGATGTAGCTAATTCTCTTCTCTTAAATGTATATGGTCCTGATGAGGGAGAACTCAGATTAAAGACAACGAATGTTGCAATCAAACCAAAATGTTGTTAAAAAGGAAAAACCAAACTCCCTAGTTGCACATAAGCTCAATTTCTTTTTTTGAGTTATTATATATTGAATAGAAAAATCATCTTCAAACAAGTAAATTGCTAAAGAAATAAATAAACTGAAGCAAGTTAAATCTGTCAAACAAGGGTACAAATACGAACTCATTACCTTTTTTAGGAAATTTCTTAGCCAGTCTTCTGTACAAACCACCGGCAGCTTCAAGGGCTACCCCAATTGTTTTCTCCCGAATACCATTCAAGGATGCAAGCCTATTATTCACATCGCTAACTAAACTTTCATACATATTCGCCACATACATCAAAGGCAGAGCAAAATTTGGGTCTCCTTCATATTGGATCTCTCGGGTCCTCCTCTTACTCATTTTGTCTTGGCCAGCGTAATCAGTATCAGAATCAGGCACCTCAATCACACGGTCATTGATAAATTGGTCCACAACAATTTGCAAAAACCTCGCCCTCGCCGATTCAATAGGCGAAACATCTAGTTCCAAGTGGAATCAAAATCAGTTCGCCTTAACTAGTAACTCAACCCCCACTAAAAAAACCACAACCTAGTTCGATAAAAGCTAAAAGAGCTTGCGAGAGCTTCTCTACTAAAAAAGAACTCTAAGAAAATCGTCTAGCTTGTATCCAAAACAGTTCGCAACTGGAACAACATCAGAATTCAAAAGTTTAAGCTAGTTTTTTTACCCTCAACTGTCAAGATATCATAAGAAGTTGTTCTAGAAGACTCGTTGGTATCGAGACTGGCGCGGTCCTCGTCTACCTGCACGTTCATGCAATCCTAAACAAAAATTGAAGAAATGTCACACAGTGGTAAAATTGAAATTAGAGGAAATAAAAGAAAAAGATAAAGAATTAGGTGAAGACGGCACTGACGACGGCGGAGGCGGAATCGTCATTGGGGTTGTCGCCGGCAGTGATGTGATCGATGGCGGAGGCAGCGGTTCGGGCGTCGACGGCGTTGAGGACGTGCAGAGGGCTCTCGATGAAGGAAGAGGGAGAGTTGAGATTGTAGTGCTGAACGGGAACCCTAGCACCCATCTTAGGAAAATGAAGTTGAACAAGAGGCTGTTAACGGAATTCGCGATTCAGCCAAAGTCGATGGGTTGCGCGTGGTGGTGGTGGTGGTGGTTCTTGAATGTGTCACTGCAGAAGAAGGGTTTGGAAGAGAGAGAAAGCATGGTGGAAGGGAGAGAGAGAGAGAGTGAGAGAGAATGTTAACGGCTATCCAGAGATAGTAGAAGAAGAGGAAAAAGAGGAAGAGTCCAAACCTGAGGGTGACACCGTACCTGAGGTTTCCGGTGCTCGAAGCAGTTCCCAAACCTCACTTCCATTTCGGCTCTAGTTAATACTTCATTGACTCTTCATCCTTTTTTTATTTTATTTATTTAAAAAATAAATAAAAGAAAATGTACAGGTAGTGATGTAACATGAAATGTAACCATTTGATAGTAAACTGTAACTTCTTAAAATAAATTTATCCATTACTTTAAAAATTAGGAGTCACTTAAGTACGAGTCTTGTCCGAAGATTATTTTCACCAAAACTTTTGGGAGTCAAAATAATATATTCAAAATTTATATATTTTATATTTTTGTAACTAATTCAATAAAAATGAATACATAATCTAGTACATATATAATTATCAAAGAAATTACATAATCTAAAGGAATGTCTATCGTTTTTGTCATATTTTTGAACTCATGGAAATTGATTATAATTAGATTTTTCAGTTAACTTTTTTGAATGTAAATAATCATATTATCTGCAAAATATTCATCTTCCGTTTTATTAACATACATTTGATTCAAAAAATATTCACAAACTTTCATTTCATTATTATGCGATAAATAACCATATTATCATGTTTTCATCTTCACCAATAGTTTCTCTATCAATTTTAAAAAATAAATTTATTCTTTTATTTTTCATTAATATACCTATTTAGAAAATAAGTTTAAGACTAAAAAATAATTTATCATAATCTAATCAAAAGTTAAGAGACATAATTACTACAAAAAACTATAATAATCAAGTTACAATTAAAAATTGACTATGAAAAATCACATAGTACATTGTTTCTTCTTCTATATTAATAAAAAATTAATATACAAAAAGGTCATGAGATAAAAAAATAATACTAAATATTAAAGAAATAGTTTACTATCAAGTGAGACAAGAGAAAATTACCTTATTTATTTATTTAATAATGGAAGAGAAAATATAAAAAGATGAGAATAAAAATACTGAGTTTATGCCTAACTTTTTTTTAGTAACAAAAGAAAATAAATAAACATAAAAGAAGAATACAACATATAAAAAACTCAAAAGATAATTAAGAGAGAAAATAAAAAATATCTTAATAATTTTGTTTTCTTATATATTTAATTGTATATTTTATTATTTATTATTGTACTTTATAAAATAAATAAAAAATAATTAATTTAATTTTTATTAATTTTGAATATAATATTATTTAATTTAAAAATATAAATATTTTAAAATATTTTAAAAAAATTAAATGTAAAATAATAAATAAATAAAAAAATTGGGGAGGGGGCCGTGGCACCCGCCTGCCCCTTTATGTTCCGCCACTTGGCACAATGCACTTTAGTACATACACACTACATAACTCTTTCTATAAAATGACAAAATAAATAACATAAAATAAAAATTGTAAACGTTTTAGAGAATAACATTAATAATCCGGTTCAAATTTAGTAGGAATGGTTTAAAAAGATTGAGATGTCAAAACCATTTCATAACTTCACCACATGTTTGAATTGGATTGAGTTAAGAAAAAATTTACTTTTTAAATATGAATTGAATTAAATTTTACTCACTTAACCTATATGTTAAATGGGTTTGAGCAGGTTGAAAGTGACTTGACTTGTAATTTATCAACAAAACTTTATTAATTTGTTTACTATTTTTTATTATAATAATTTGCTACTTCTAATTATTTAGGTTTACAACTTAATTTTTTTAAATAATAGAATGTTATTCAATAATGTTTGAATAGTTTATATGTTTAATTTATTTGTTTTCAAGTTATATATGTTGATACTTTAATTTTTAACTATTATCTTTATACTAATACTTGGAAAATTAGGTGAACATTTTGATTCTACTATTATAAAAAGGAAAATTGAGTCAATTTACTTTCATTATAATCTAATAAACATATAAAATAAATTGTAAAAGTAAAACATTCATAAGTGACCTAACCTGCTAATCCACTAATTTATAGTGGGACGAGTCGGGTTACAAACTTTTTGACTCACCAAAGAGTGAATCGAGTTAAACCAACCTTTTTTAGCTCAACTATTGGTGAGTCAATCTGTGTGAGCCGAGTTGTCTCACTTTGACACCCCTAAAAAAATAACACTTCAAACTTTAAAAGGTTTAAGTAGATGTGACAAATCAGTCGATCCAAGCCATTTTGAGCATCATGCTACTAGCTCGCCAAATTCGATTCAAGTTAGGTCAACCTAACATCAAAAAACAAGTTGAAAGGTTGAACACATCTGCCATTAGGTGAGACTCTTTTTATGCTAAATGGGCTTGGTAATTTGGGGGAGGGGAAGGGGGAGGGGGGTCTTCCTGCACCCCCAAAATTTCTTCTACACCTCCAAGCACTTTCTAAATTTTGAAATTATCCTTTGAATATTTGACTAGCTGTAGTAATTATTTTGAAAATTGAACCTCACCCTCTTTGTCCTATTTAATGTAAACTAACATTAACCCCAAATTTTCCTAACCCTAAACCCCACCAAACCTCATACTCATTCTTCTCTTTCTCTTCGTGATAATGTAGTCTCTCCTCTTTTCTCCTCTTTATGTCCCTCTTTCACACCATTGAGAGATTCACAATTGACACAGGTAATATTTATTTTGTATTTGTGCTTTTGTTATGCCTCTAGCATGCATTTGTCATGTTTATGCATGATTTGAAATCGAGATCTATTGTGTTTGGTTTTGTATCAAATTGATGTAGAATTGATTATAATTAATTTTTTAATGTAGAATCAGTACGTGTTTAGTTTCCAAAATCAATTAAAGGGTAAAAAAATCACGTTGAATGAGTAGCAACTAATTGTTGCTTTTGCGTTGGAGAATTGATTAAGTTAGAATCAATTCTCCAATGTTGAACCAAACACACCAGAGTGTGGTGATTTTGTGAGATCTGGAAGTGTCCACTTTCGGGAACATATACAACTGAAACTTGACATCCGGAATGCACTCATCGAAAGTGTCCACTTCTTGGAAAACCTCTTCCGGATCTTGACTTCCGAAAATGTCCATTTCTAGGAAAACCTCTTTCGGATCTCAACTTCTGGAAGGCATTTATAAAACATCTATCAGGTCTTGACTTTCGGAAGTATCCACTTCTGAGAAAAACTTCTTCTGGATCTCAACTTCTGGAAGGCCTTAAAAAACCTCTACCGCATCTCAACTTCTGGAAGATTTTTAAAAAAAATAAAAAATAAAAAAAAATTGAGGAACTGACACGTAACACATGTTTAACGTTGTTAGTACTATATTAACAGAATCGGCCTAATTGTTCCACATTTTTAAAAATATGAAACTAATTGAGACTAAAAAAAATTGGGAACTTATTTGAGATTTTAATAAAAAATAAAGATTAAGAAAGTATTTTAACCTAATTTTTTAATTGTATTATAGAGAATTGGGTAAAAGTAATTCATTAGTACATCTTGATAAATTTAAAACAAAAAGTGATTAATCTGATAAAATTCATTCGATATATCCATTAATAAATTTCCATAGATATTATTTACTAAATCAAGACTAAGATATCCATAAAACATATTTCAAGTGGTAATTATATTTAAAACAGTACTCATAATTCAATAATTTTTTTCCAATAAAAAGAATTTATATTGTTAGTTGTCCAATAAATATATCAATTTTCATGATACAGTGTTAATGTCTCATTAATATACTTACCCAAAAATTAACAATGCACTAGCAGAAAAAATGGTACAAAAAGAAATTACAAAAAAAATATTATATAAAAATGACATTACAAGAAAAAAGGGTTTCGATTTATGTGATTCGAGTGAAATGATAGTTTTAGTTTACACTTGTATCCATACGTGAGTGTTTCGTACCATCCATTCCAATTCATTGTTCATGAACACATCAGAATTGCACCTCATACATTTTCATATCCATTTCATAGCATATCTTCGGGTTTTCTGAAATCTTGTTTGTGTTAGGATATAGAAGTATGTTTAATTGATTCTTAGCCTATAGTTTAGTTGCATTTAGTGTAGTAAATAGTTCTGTAGCTCAGCACTGCATAAATCCACTTGCCTTCAGACAAGCATTTCATCAAACACCTTCATGTATTTAGGTTTTCTCTTAGGACTTTTATCAAACAGCTTGTTAATTTTGTTTTTCTGCATATTTTAGATACTGATAGGATATAGATTTGCTTAGGACTAGTTAGTTAATAAATTTTATACATTCATATCTCCATTCCATCCATTGCATTGGCATTTAGAAGTAGAATAAGAAAAAATAGAGTTTGTCTTATATTCTAGCACTAGTTCAAGGTCAGATTTGTGTTGCATTTACTTTTAGCATTTTCAGCATATTATTTAGTATGGAGGATAGGAAAACCTTGAAGGAGCTAGCAAATGAGGATATTGTCTACTATTCACCGTGAATTCAGTTTCCACAAGGAGAGGATAATGTTCATTTTGGGTTGAAGTTTGGATGTCCTATATTGAAACAGAGATGGTAGCTGGAATTTTCCAAGGCCAACAACAACAGTTCAATTCTTATAATTCTGGAGGAAGAGATTTGCTTAATCTAAGATACGTTCCACCACCTCCAAATATGCAATCACAACTCTTTTCTCAGCAGCTTATAACCAATTGCAGCAAATGCATCAACAGGCTCAATAATATAGGCAGAATTTTGGTTCCACCACTTTGAGTAAATTAGTTGCAGGTCTGCACGAGCATCAATCTTCACAGGAAAGTTCACCACAACTACATGTTTCATACTAGTTTCATCTTTTCTTCCCCTCTCTTAATCTTTTCTCTCACAATTTCTTTTTGCTGCCATTTTTAATGTTTCAGTTCTGTTCTGTTTCAGCAGTATTAGTCTAGAAATAGGAAATTTGTTGCATTTCAGTTTCCATTCTGTAAATACTTGCTTAAATAGTTTAGTTTGATGCATTAGAGTTTGTTTAGTTTCTGAATATGCTGATTCAGGTAAAGTTTTCAATTTTATAGGTTCATTTAGTACTAACTAGTACAGTATTCTTCCATTTCAAATTCTGGTGTATCTGCTATATTCTTAATTCTGCATAATTGTTGATAGATATCTTTAACCTTAGCTTTCTTTTAGATCACTCAAGCAACATGCCTCTGATGATATGCCAATAATGTGTTACTCATAGTTATGAAACATGTTGGAAAAGAATTGGTGAAATAACAAAGTGTGATTAATGGATCTTATTATATGAATGATGTTATAAATAATAACCAAAGTGGTATTGCTATGATGTTGATATGTGGTGTAAATATTAAGTTAGAAAACTTGATGAGATACTTATGTTCTAGTGATGCGTTTAGTTAAGTAAACAAAGGATCATGTGGAGAGAAGCAATTGAGGTTTCAGATATTAAGTTGGGGATAAGAAGATATTGATACTCTATAACATATACCAGAGTGGGTAGGTTGCTACATAAACTAGGATTGTGACAAGTGTGTTGGTCCTTGAGTCCTAGCTTAATACTAGTCTTTGTAAAGTAGATAGACATTATATATCCCACATGAATAAGATATATGGCCTTTTATATGCTTAATATGTGATACACACATGAACACATGGCACACACACATTTGACATTATATATCCCACATGAATAAGATATATGGCCTTTTATATGCTTAATATGTGATACACACATGAACACATGGCACACACACATTTATTTTTATTACATGTTTAAATCACGGCCAGGTCATCTATTATCTTTTTTTTTTGTGATTGTGATCTTGCTATGATGATGTTTTTGACATGAGAGTAGATGATCTTACAAGTGTGTGTTAGTGGGAACTTGTAAAATAGTTGACAGATCATTCTTTATACATGTATGAAAATTTTCTTTCAGGTGTATGTTTGGGATATGTAAATTGTTTATATGCTAAATATCCAATTCAATCATTAGTATGTTATTTGTACCCTTTATTAGTTTAAAACTAAATATTTTTGAAAGTCACATTTATGTATTGGAGCATGTCATTTAATTGACTTGAGGAGTTAATATTTGAGATATTCATCAATTTAGATAAACCCAATTAACTTGAGTTTGAAGCAAATAAATGAATTTGTTTCCTATTTTTAGCTTAACCATATTGTATTTGAAATAAACCAATCAAATTCGATAATGATTTATTAAGATATCGAAATTGTGATATGCAAATTCAATGAATCCGAATCAATCTAATGATATATTATTTTTATTATAAATGAACTTTTCTGATACTATTTTTTTATTATCTTTGTTATCATTTGATTGATGTAAATCTCAATACAAAAATATTTATCTTTTCTGAGGAATAAACTATATGCACATTTTTGAACAAAATTAATCTTTTTATTTTTCAAGAAACAAAATTTTGACTATTTACGTTACATAAATTCAATTAATTCCAAACAAACCAAATTAAATTGCTCTTGATTTAGTTTAGAAGGATTTTATTTTATTTATAATTCAAACCAACCCTTTTTAAAATTCAAACCAATCTTTTTTAAAAATCAATCCAATGAAATTGATTGGTTTAATGTTTATTTTCTCCCAATCGTTAACACTTATAACTTGTGTAGTGCATTGTAAATATGAAATCATTCTCTTTTGTAACTTTACCTTTAAATTTCACTTTTCTTTTCCTTTGAATAAAAAGCACAATCATGTTTTATTTCTAACCTACATTTTTTTCTCTATACAATTTTACCTTCAGCGATCAAATGGTAAGATTTTCATAATTTTTCCAACTTCTCAAAATAGTAAACAAAAATAATCTAAAGTCTGATTAAAATCCGAGATCAGAAATTATTTTTAAAATGAATTTAAGTATCTAAAACAAACTTAAATTGACTTGCATAATCTCTTAAGAGTAGTTACTAAAACATTGATCAGAATCACTGTTAATTTTTCCCAACATAACATTAATCAGTTTGTGACAACAAACGTATGCGTTTGGTTGAGATTGAGATTGCCGAGGATGTATATACTGCAATAGGCATTGCCAAATAAAAAAACGGTATACGGTACGTCTGAACATGACAACTTCAATCACTTCAATCACAGTGGATATTAGTGAGTGAGAGATGACAGATAAACTCATATTCCAAGCTAATCTGTGAATGTGACATGAAACCATAAAATATTCGCCCATCTTAAAGTTCTGTGACAAGAATTTTAAAGTATCCCCAGACAGCACAAATTATTTAGGCTACATTGAACTCTGAATTTGAAGAAAAGATTATTTAACCATAATGTACAAACAAAAGCAATAAGCACCGAAAAAGCTGCAACACTGAAGTATGGGTTCAGCGTCTCCCAGATGCAACCGATTCGGTATTAAAGAGATACTTCACTCGTGACAGAACTGAATCATGTGCCGGATCATAAGGATGGTCTTTAGAAGGGATTTCAAGGATTGCAGGAACAGGCTTGTTATAACTATCAACCAAAAACCTTATCATATTTGCAACCTGCACAAGAAAGAAAGTCTAAGATCTTTGAATTTTTGGAAAACATGCAGGTAGAGCAGGGTCGTAAGAGCTTACGGAACAAGTAAAAGTCATATATGCACGAAGATGGCGAAGAAAAGAATAAAGTAAACCAAATATACTTTGAATCTCATTCTCATGACAATAACTTTGATTACGATGCAGAACATGTGCTAAACCACAGCTAACAGTAAATAAATAGGCTTACAGAAATAATAAGATCATGTTTCAGTCCATATGAAGTAGGAAAACAAAAGCAGACATAGTGTTAATTAACAAGCAAGCACACAACAGCCTGGATCATTTATTATAATCATGAAATATGGACTTACATATTGGCTAATCATCACAATTGCAATATCCTCCCTTGTTGTAAATTCCTTGAATGCATCCTCAATTTGTTTGACAGTTGTTTCTGAAAATCAAATCAAGATAAATCAAGAACATAAAGTAAAATCAGCTTGATTCCAAACTGATCAAGCATACTTCAGAACGAGACACTTTTGACACAAAAATGTTATAGTGTAAATCTGTAGTAACCCAAGCAATATCTGAAGTTTTAGCCGGATCAAACCAATAGTTTCTAGGATATCTAATAATAACCAGTGAGAAAAAATTAACAAAAAATCAATACACAATCAAAGTATGATAAGTCAATTTCTTACAATGACAAGTGTCAAAGGCTATAAAAAGTATTCCCTATCCTTTCTCATGTACTGCAGATAAGGAATATGAACTTTCAAATAGAAAACCTTGAGGCCTGTTTTCTTTCTTTAAATCGTTTTGTTTCAATTTCCTATTTTCACTAAACTAAGAAAATGTTATCTTGTTTTCAAAAATTTATATAGAAAATGTGAAAACACCCTGTACAAAACTTTATAAACAAGAAAAAGAGTGGAAACAAGGTAGCATTTTTGTAAATGTTAGTGAAAACAACCTGTACAAATCTTCAATAGAACACATACCGTAACTGAAAAGGGTAGGGAGTCACTCATTCCCAATGCACAATTTAACAAGAAAAAGATTGTGGTTTAAGAGATTGATAAGAAACATACACAAAGATTATAGAACAGTAAGTAAAATACAGTTCAATGGCATACTTGCATCCACAATGAGGTAATTTGTCTTCCTACGTATGTCAACATTTCCCACTCCAGCCAACAGAAACCCAACTACGGTGTCCTGGTGTAAAATAAAGTAGTCATTGTGAACCTTCAGTATGTTTTAATCATTTCAATCATAATACCAATTACAAAAAATTACAACAACAACAGAATGAGGAACTGGTGCAGTCAGCATTGGAACATTAAAGCATAATCTTAAAGTATAAAATATCTCAATAATTGGTTTCAATTTGATTGGGGCTAATTTCTTATTAGATTGGCTGTTTATTTTTAATTCTTATAGTAATCTTTAAGCAATAGGGATATTTCAGTACTATTCTGTTAAGGTTGCAATGTAAAGAATATAGTTGTGTTGAAATGTCAATGTATGGGTTTTTGGCTTGCACTCCATAGGTGTCTCACTTGTGTGTTTCTCTTTTTTTGGGGTTCAATTATGTTAGTTAGAAGAGGAAGCTTTAATAAGTCTGACACTACTACTTAATTGATGCACTCAACTATCATCTTATGAATAGACGGTCAGTTTATATCTTACCATGGCAGCAAATAGATCTCTCTTCGTGCATCTGAGTGTTATGCAATCAATCAAATGCTTGATACCCAAGACCCTAAGTGTGACACCCGGGTTAATTTCTCTTTTACCCAAAATTTCTAAATCTTTTTTTTTTTCTAGTTTTTCAGGTTACATACTTAATTGTTTGGATGAGAACAACAACCTCATGACTCCATTTTCTGTTCCAAAATCCTTGTAATTCTTGCTTGAGTCTACTCAAAGAACTGTCAAATAATAAACAGCCAAATTAGCTTCTTGAACAGCATCTGAATTCTGATAAACTTGACTCATGAACAACCAAACTCATCATGGCTTACAACCCTTGGCTTCATATATCCTCAGGAAGCTATTAATTCAATCCACTGTTATTATAACTCAAAATGTCTGAACCATATAAGAAACTTTAAGCCTAACCTGCCAAAACGTAAGCCTTTTTATTGCTCTGTCACAGAATAGAATATATTTTTAATTATCCCGCATGCAGTGGTGCTTAATCACGAGAAGACTGATGGCAAAAGAAAGCTCCAAAATTATTGCAACTTTCTCTAGCATTGCAGCAGTCATAAACAAACTAGCTAGGATGATTCCGTACTAATAAGCCCTCACAGAAACATTGCTGGATCCTAATTATAATATCATCTACTTTATGCCTTTTAGACAACATGATCCCAAGATAGAAGACAACTTCTATATTTGCACAAAATTCTCAACAATCATATCTCACGAAGTAACAATCAGCATAAATCAACTGAACATACTCTAATTTTCCAGTTACAAATTAGAGTAGAGTTAGTGAGTTATATTTATGCTCAATATTTATTTTAACCTTCACAAATTGAAATTTTAAATGTGTCCGGGAAACTTAAAAGGCATGCATAAAAAACACGCAGTATTTGTTGTTCTGCAGTCAAAGAAAGCGTACAATCGCCACATTCTTACCTCATCCGCAATCATGGCAATGAGTGCTGAATTGTTGCTAGGAATTTGAACTCTGTTGGCCATTTGGTATGACTACAGGTAAAAATAAGGGAAACAACAGACGTCAGGAGTCTTAGTTAGACAGTAACCCTTATAAATCAATAAAATTTAAATGATATTTCATTCCTAAATAAAATCATATTATCCATTCATAAGTTTTTTCCTGCAAAACTCCTCTCCGAATAATTTTTCCCAATTTTTCATGGGAATCCCAAAACAAACCTCACCAGAAAATTGTAATTCTAAGGCAATCTGAGTGCTTATGAACA
>Ga0214542_1000186_pt1:0-17500 | contig 96573 bp, 58 predicted proteins | sample CNSS1metaG_FD_160096 | JGI IMG/M metagenome (GOLD analysis project Ga0214542, IMG submission 160096) | Root nodule microbial communities from cowpea collected in UCLA plant growth center, Los Angeles, California, USA - CNSS1 | ecosystem: Host-associated > Plants > Roots > Nodule | place... | reverse complement strand
ATAAACATTTTTATTATTATTATCGATAATGTTGTTATTATTATAAGTATTTTTTTAATTATAAAAAATGTTATTGTACTACATAATTTTATTAAATAAATTTTTAATTTTTTAAAAATTTATAATTTATAATTATTTATAATATTATTATCAGTGTTTTTAATTATTAAATATATAATTTTAAAATTCATTTAAATAAATATTATATTATTATTTTATATAAAACAGAAGAAAAAAAGATCTGTGGGTATGCACGAGTGACAAACTAGTTTTCCATTATAAAAAAATGTTTTAAATTTTATTATTTTACTACTTTTATAACTACTTATTTGAATTCAAATAATACTTAAATGTATAGATAAATAAACAATCCAATAAATAAAAAATTGTAAGTAATTGAGATATGCTCTGATTAATAATAATAATAATAATAATATCTCATAGTAATAAAAATATTAGTACCAATAGTAATAATAATAATATCTCGTGATAACAACAACAATAATTACAATAATAATAATAATAATAATAATAATAATAATAATAATATCACTATAATAACATAATTATTATTATTATAAATGCAATATAATTATTATAATAACTTTTTTTTTCAGTTCTATTACTTTACTAATTTTAATAAATACTTGTTTAGTTCAAAGATTTAAAGATAAATTAATAAAAAAATAAATAAAGAATTGTAAGTATTTGAGATATGATCTCATATTAAATAAAAGTATAATGAGTGTCTTTCTATTTCAAAAGATTTACAAAGTATCCACCCTTACACTTTCAAAATATGCAAAAACAACAAACAAGACTCTTGAATCACACAAGAATCACACCAGTACAACAAGAACCCTCTTGCAGACCTGGAAAACCACCAGGCACACACACAAAGCTTGAGAAAGATCAAACATTAGTGGTAGCACATCCTAGCCTACCACAAACCACTTTCTCCAAGCTTCAAACACAAGCCAAAAGCTCCAAGAATTGATCCAAGATCAATCTTCAACTGTTGCAGTCTAAATGATCACGAAAGAGAGAGTTTCCATAACAATTTCGCGCTAAAAAATGATCAGAATACAACTCTTATAGTCAAACTGTTATGAAATTCAACAGGTTGATTTCCAAATCAATCGGTTGATTTCACTTGACTTAAGTGAAATCAGTCGATTAAAAAATAAATCAATTGATTGAATTAGTTGTAGTTTAGGACTATTGCAGCCAACCTTTTAACCTGTTAAAAAACCATTCAACATATTAAAAGAGACATTTTAACCTGTTGAAAAACCATTCAACAGATTAAAAAACACAACAAAGACCAAATACATCAAATTAATGCTACAAGGTCTACAATATGAATTACAAACATCAAATACATTTTCTTAATGATGTATCCATGTGGAAAGCACACGTTCCAACCTTGATCAACATGAATACCATCAAATCTCCTTTCCTTCATTAATGTAGGTTTCATTCCAATGGTAATGACTTCAAGGTAGTTCAAAAGGACTTCATCAAATCTTCATCAAATCTTTAAGAAGCATACCACCTTGGCTTAACATGTCAACAAATGCTAGTGTAGAAATTAGAAGAATATTGTTTATTTTTTTGTTATGAATTAGATCATGAAACCCAATCCTAGTGAAGCATTTATCATAAATTGTTGCATACCATATGTTTGATAAAAATACAAAAAGAGTTTTATTTTTACTTTTGTAAAATTTGTTGTCTAATTGAATTATGAATTGCAAGAGTTGCCTAGTGTTTCACAAGTCTCTCGGAAAATGATACTTGGACTTTCCACTATATTACTTGTGTGATTTGGTACACTTGTCAATCCCTACCTTCCAAAAATACAAAAAAGGCTTGCTAACTTATATATGAATGGAATAATGAGTTTTGGTGGTGTATTGATGTTGTATGACAAACCTTGTATAGGTAGGGGATGATTGTTGACATGTTTCTATGCATGTGTGTCTCTCAGCAAGAGGTGAAGTCTTGGGTTTGTTGTTATCATAACTATTGTTTAAGTTAGCTCACCCTTCTATTTTAGTGGTTGTGATTTCCATTTGCGATGATCATACTTTTATAGGGAGCAAATGATAGTACATGTGATGAGGAAGATGCACAATGGAGATGTGAGTTGTGGGGACAATTGTGGAAGTAATTATTCATTTTCTTAAAAGATTTTTTTTTTTGTTATTAGTTTGGCAGTTTTATATTTTGGAAACACCGAGATATATAATTTTTAGTACTTGGTGAATAAAGATGTTTTTTGTTCTTTTTAACCATTGATATCATAGTTTAAATTTCTTATATTTTCACTATAAGTGAGTGGTAATGTTATTTTAGTATAATCCTAGCTGGGGTGTTACACATATGATGAAAGAATGAAAGGATCATCCTCCACAATATCATATTCCTTATGAAATTTTACACCATAATTCCTTTCACAATTAAACCATTGGTAGTTGATTAAAACTAATTGTTTTGTTAATTCTCCTATGTATTCAAGTTGCATAATCTATTCAATGATACCATAATAATAATTATGTTCATTTATGCTATGATCACCCTTAACACAAACTCTACAAGTGTATGCTTGCTTTCCAATTTTGCGTTCTTCTATATGAAACTTGAAAGAAACCATTGATAAAATAAATAAGCTATGTAGCAAACTTTTTCCTTGAACCCTATGTTAAGTCACGCAAAAATTGACTTTGTACCACATTGTTATCATGAACCTAAGTGAATGACAAGAGAAAATCAAATATAGTCACAAGTAAACGTAAAAACATATACTATTAATGTTATGATTGATTTACAATCAATACTTACATATGTTTGAAACCATCTTGGAAAATTGGAAGCAATCCTAACCTTAATTTCTTTTTTAGTGTTGTTTGGATTTACTGCTTATAGAAACTGTTCAAATACTCTAACATTTATAAATAACATTATGTTATATACATGTAGAAACTATACATGTCAAAATCAATTTAGGTACTTACTTGATGAATGGTTGTACTTCTAAACAATTAAGCAATACATGCGAATGTATCGCTCTAATTCTTTATTATTTAAATACATATTGGAAGAAGTTCCATTAGAGCAACTAGGATCATTAAAATTGTTGATGTTTGATCCACTTCTTCATTTTCATCTCCATCGTCATATCGACTTACTATACTTCTCATTATTTGCACATGAGCCTCAAAATAATATGAACAAAATTGAGAAGTCTCTTATACCAAATATGCCTTACAAATTAACCCTTCAACACATGCCTTATTCTAAGCCATTTGTTTCAAGTTATTCAAGTAACTAATATGACATGATAATATCATTCATTACTAATTTCATACAAGACAAACATGCATGTTCAAATTTAATAGTTTAAATAAATTACCTCTCAAATGGATACATCCATCGATATTGAACATGACCTTCTATTCTTGCTTCATATAGAAAATGGATAGGTAAGTGTTCCATTGATTTGAAGAATGCAGACAAAAAGATTCATTCAAATTTACACAATATAATTACAATGTTTTGTTCCATCAACGACAAATCGTCCATTCGCACAATTGTTGAGCACAAATCTTTGAAGAATTTACTCAACTTAGTTATAGGTTTCCAAACCTAATTTGGCAATGCCTTAAAGCAGCAAACAAGAATTGCTTCATAAATATATAACAATCATGATATTTGATTCCAATCATTCTTCCTTTCTCTATGTTTACCCATCTACGTAAATTTGAGGCATAACCATCAAGCATTCTCAACACAATAATCCATTTATACACAACAACTTTTTGTTGCTTAGATCAAACATTTTTTGATTTAAGCTTCACAATTTTCCACCTGGTAGTCGTTGTAACTCTAACTCCTTTCGTTAATAATATTTTTTTCTTGAATCCATTCTTATTTTTTATGTCCATCACTGTATTAAAGACATTGTCAAACACATTTTTTTCAATAAGCGTCACATCAAGATTATGCTTTAATAGGTCGTAATTACAATATGGCAACTCCAAAAACTGCTTTGTTTTATCCATATATGAGCCATACCACAACCATGACAACCTTGGATGAACTTCTCTGGAAACTTCCTACCAAGGAACTCTTTGTCGCATATTTACTGCCTTGTCATTAAAATTACCTAGAAAATATGTGTCTATTTTACAATATTATGTTTTTTCTTTTATTTAAACTTGTTTAAGTTTCTCTTCTTATTTCATATATGATGAGTTATGCTAACCTTCACTGTAAGAATTACTTCAACGAGTTGCATTTGAAGTCTCAAACCATCATTATTGATAAAGGGAAAATGATGATTGAAAGTGTCCCCTAACATAGGAGGTTCCATTTAAGTGATCTCCTAAAAGGTTCCATTGAGTTCATGAGATCACGGTGAGTACCTTGGCTCATTGTTTTATTGACTAAGATCTTCAATTGTTATAAAGGTTAAGTTTTAATTTAAGTGTTGTTAATGGGAAGGTGTACTAGTTGACCTTTGCAGAGGAGTTGTTGGATGCCTTTATGGAGTTGTATGCTTGGTCTGTGCTTTCGAGTTAAAGGATGAGGATTGAGTTAATAGTAGGTGGTACCTTTATTGAGGTGAAGAAGTTGAAGAAAGAGTTAGTTAAGTCAAGTATCTTGCTAAAGGAGGATGCAATTCAAGGTCTCAAGAAGAATTTAACTAACATGACTTTCTCTCATCATGTCGATCAAATGAAAAAGGAGATGACTAAGAAGGATTTGCGAAAGGCTCAAGAATATGTTCTCAACTTACACAAGCTTGGATTCAACAAGCATCTTGTTTTTTTACAAGATTTCAATTAATGAAGGGAACTTAGATGTTGGAAATGACTTCTTCAACGGAGAACTCATTTTGATGGTGGAGATCTTGAATGAAGTGGACAATCTCAATCGACTAACGATACCTCTAGTGAAGGAAACAATGACGGGGAAAACGATAGTGACATTATAATCAACTTAGAGTAAGTCATGCTTACTCAGTTTTTGGTGACACGTAGCTCGTGATAGTAATTTAAGGCCACTAATGCCTCAACCATAAATTTTATAATGATAGTAATTTGTGCATGCTTGTTTTTATGCTTATGTTTCCACTTGATTAATTTTATGAGTTTCACATATGTTTTATAAGATTAATTGTTTTATAGTTACTCTTTTGTACTAGGTTACGTTCACTTTAGCCCGTCAACACAACAAAGGTATTTTATGTATGTTGTTTTAGACTTTCTATCCGTATAAATCCATATGTAATTATCTACGAATAAATTTCTAGGTAATGTTAGTTATGACTAGGGATGGCAACGGTGCGTGGGTTTTACTATCCCATATCCATCCCCATCCCCATCCCCATACCCAAACTCAACGAGTATCAAATTTTTATCCCATCCCCATCCCTACCGGATAATGGGTATATACTTGTACTTGTACCCATACCAGCTTTCTTACTGTTTCAATACCAATTAATTAAATTTTAAAAATTAATACAAAATTATGGTAAAGGAAACATAATATTATCAAATATTCAATATTAAAAGGAATGTCGTTTATTCAATTTCAAATATTTAGAAAGAAATTATAATTGTATACATTTCAAATTAGAATACTAAATAAAATTTCATGACAACCAAAATATTCATTAAATTTGAAAATGTTAATGAGACCTAGTTGATACAATTTAAAAATATTTTTAAAAGATATAAAAAGAAAACAAATATTCAAATTAAAAAATATTTTAAATTTCTCTTTACTTAAATTTCTAAATTCAAATGAAATCTCTATTTTTATACACTAATAAAAGTAAGGGTTAAATATGTTTTTGGTCCATTAACTTTCAGTCAAATTTGGAATTAGTCCATTTTCAAAGTGTTGGCCCAATTTAGTCTCCTAACTTTAGAATTGCATGAATTTAGTCTTTTTAACCAAATTTTGTTGAGTTTATTAGACGTTTCAAACACGTTTCATGATAATTTCTTAATAAATGTTGAAGGGAAAATATGTCAAACTGTGTAAACAACATATTAAAAAATGATGTATGTCAATTATTTGTCATGAAACTCATTCGCATCTTCAATATATTTTTCATCTTATCATAACATTTATGTAATTATGTTAAAATGATGTATGTCAATTAATTTTTTTTTATGTCTCACATTTAAATATTTCTATTATTTTTTAATAATTTTATTTATTGTATATTTTCCTTTCACGTGAGAATGTTTAATACTCTCAGTTTAAGTGTTTAATAGCACAAACCTTTCATTTGCTAGGTAATATAAAAAAAATCTTTACTTATTATTATTATTTTCATTTGAAGAAGTCTTTTGTTTCGCTAAAACAATTTTTTATTATTTCTCAACCATTGAGTATATATGTTGATATTTCAAAAGTTTTCTTAGATCTCTGAGACATTTTTCATCTTATCATACCTTTAATTATACATTTGTTTTCTTTTGTACGATTTCTTTCAATAGTCTCTCAAATTATTTATAAGACACACATTTATTAATTTTTTAATATTTTTATTTGTTGTTTATTTTCATCATATAAAATACTATTTTGATATATTTTTTTATTTTCTAACTTATTATCAATCATATTGTAATTTTTTTCACTATAATTGTATAAATAACTTTTATTTACTACAATGGAAAAATTTAATGTAATTGCCATGAATATTTTTTTATCACCATCCAACATATATTGGAGTTCAAAAGATACAAGATCTATATTAAAATTTTACTATTATGTTTATTATTTGTTCTTTGCGTCATTTTGATCAAGTGATATATTATAACTTTTATTAGGGTATAAAAAATAGATTCATTAGAATTTAAAAAATTGAAGTAAACAAACATTTAAAATATATTTTAATTTGAATATTGTTTTCCTTTTATATTTTTTTAAAATATTTTTATATTTTATCAACTAGGTTTCATTAATGTTTGCAAATTTAATAAATATTTTGGTTCTCATTGAATTTTATTTGGTATTCTAATCTAAAATGTAAACAATTATAATTTATTTCAAAGTATTTGATATCGAAGAAACAATCATCCTCCTAATATTGAATATTTGATAATATTATGTTTACTTTATCATAATTTTTTATTATTTTATAAAAATTAATTAAAATTAATATTAGTAAGAAAACAGGTACGGATATGGGTATGAGATTATACCCGTTACCCGGTGGGGATGAGGATGAGACAAAAGTTTGATACCCATTGAATTTGGGTATGGAGATGAGGATGAATTTTTTGCTACAAGAATAGGTATGGGATAGCGAAACCCATCTCCGTCCCACCCCATTGTCATCCCTACTCGGAGATGTAGATGAATTTCATAACAAACAAAACATAGAAAGTATGTATTATATATATATATATATATATATATATATATATATATATATATATATATATATATGTATTCATGCTCATCCTCGTACTCAATCGAAAAAGTCGAGTATTCTCCACGTCCATATCCATACGTAGTTAATGCAGAAATTCTTCATTAAAATAGAGACAGATTCAGACAATACTCAGATGTTTGTCATCCCTAGTTATGACCGATTTATTATGAATTTTTGTCCATAGATAATTTGGCAGTCAAATTATTTTATTACGAATTTTGTGACTTATTTACAGATTTTTATTGTAGTGATTTTTCTTATAGTGGTTGTTTTTTTTTTTTCTTCTTTCTGTTGTACCTTTGCATCAAGTTAAGGCTTTGATGGTAGTGCGTGTGTGAACGTATGCCAATTGCCACCACAAACATGATCTCATGAATGAAGAAAAGAAACGTACCATCATTTCCCTGTAACTCTCTCCAACCACATTTTGTGACAACAGCAAGGGTAAGGAGGCACTTCCTTGGTCGGTTGCATGGAGTGGAAAATTGTTATTCACGAACTTCTTCTTTGGATCTTCTGAACGTGTGTCCCTGTTAGTGTTCAGTGGCCCATTTTGTTCCCTTAGATGGATACTTTATCTGCCGATAATATGAATGCATGTTTTCTTAATTTTTTGATTGGATGTTTTGTCCATATATCAGTTTTTTCCTATACATGATATTTTTGCTTTTTATTAATAATGATCGGTTTATAAATTAAAAATATTGATAACTAAAATAATTTTTAACTTTTAGATTAATTTTAAACGTATATTATAGGGAATTAATTATTAACATTAACTATAAAAAATTAGTCTTTAATTTTCCCGATTAATGATATATATATATATATATATATATATATATATATATATATATAATATATGTTAATAATATATTAGTGTTATAAAATGATTGAGAGGAAGAGAATAGAAAGTAGATGTAAGGTCCAATATTTTCTGCCCTTATTTTTAAAGGGGACTACCCCATATCGATTGGCCTAGGGCTGGTCCATAGGGAGCCAAAAACCCTAAACTAGTTAGCCCTCTCATTCTGTCACTTTTCAGAAATTTGTTCTCTCATTCCCCCCTAAGACTACAGTTGTGCTCTGCTAGGGTTTAACCCCAATCTTGGTCCAGTGAGCTCAATCTCGTTTCTTGCTCCGTATAAGTATTCTCAAGCTCATACCCTTTCTTTTCAAGTGTATTTTTGAATTTCTAGTCAAGGTTTTGTGGTAAACTCATGTTAAACTCATTCCTCTATTTTCCTGCTCTGGATCTGTTCTTAGAGCTACCTGTGCTCCACAGTTTGGGTTTCGAAGCCATGGCTAACATTTTCCAGGTAAGGGAAGTTAGGGTCTTTAGTACCTTCCGTAAAGCTATCTGTTTCATCCATGTTTCTTGTCTTGTGTGGATTGTATGCTACTGTGAATGTGTGGACTGCCTGGTTATGTGTTTTGGGTATGAAAGATGGCGACTGCAGGTACGAACAGTGGCGAGAGCTAATGATCTCGCTCAGACGAGACTGGTAGAGGCTCGCCCAGGTCTTTTGCGCGAGTTGTCGCTCAGGCAACCAATCTTCCTTTTGAGCGAGAGAATGTCTCGCTCAGGCGAGGAGACCTCGCCTAAGCGAGAAAGTGAATAGGGTCATTGTTCCTGTTTGTCGAGCTCTCGCCTAGGCGAAAGCGAGAAAGTGCCCAGTTTTGTGTGTTTAGGGATCACAAGAGCCTCAAATATTTATTCAATCAGAAGGAGCTGAACATGAGACAAAGGAGGTGGATGGAATTCCTGAAAGATTATCACTTTGAGCTTCTATACCATCTAGGAAGGCGAATGTAGTGGTTGATGCCTTGCGTAGGAAGATTATACATATTGCACACCTTATGATCAAGGAGGTGGAACTGTTAGAGAAGTTCAGGGATATGAAGCTGCATGTGGAGTTGGAATCCGAATTCATTAGATGTAGTAACCTGACTATATCTAGTGACTTCCTGGATTCAATCAGAGACAGACAATTGTTGGATGTCAGTCTAAACAAAGTTAGAGAGCAATTGGGATCAGAAGAGGCAAAGGATTTTGCCTTGGGTAATGATGGCATACTAAGGTTCCAGGGTAGGGTGTGTATACCAGATGATACTGAGGTGAACAGGTTAATCCTTGAGGAATGGCACAAGAGTCGTCTTAGCTTGCATCCTGGCATGACTGAGATGTATCAGGATCTCAAGGAAACCTTCTGGTGGCAGGGAATGAAGAAGGATGTTGCAAAGTTTGTATCGACCTATTTGACATGTCAGAAGGCAAAGATGGAGCATCAGAGGCCCGGTGGAATTCTACATCCCTTAGAGATACCGGTGTGGAAATGGGATAGCATCTCGATGGATTTTGTGACCCATTTGCCACGAACTTTTAGGGGACATGATACGATATGGGTTATAGTGGATCAATTAACTAAGAGTGCCGATTTCTTAGCGACGAACTTGAGGATGTTGATGGCCAAGTTGGCCTATTTGTACATTAAGGAGATTGTGAGGCTGCATGGAGTACCTTCAAGTATCATTTCAGACAGAGATCCTCGGTTCACTTCCCAGTTTTGACAGACACTACAGAGTGCTTTGGGAAGCAAACTAACCATGAGTTCAACATATCATCCTCAGACCGATGGTCAGTCAGAGAGAACGATCTAGTCACTTGAGGACTTATTGAGAACATGCGTGCTAGATCACTTGGGTGCTTGGGGTGAAGTTTTACCATTGATAGAGTTCACCTACAACAACAGCTTCCATGCGAGCATTGGCATGGCGCCATATGAGGCTCTATACAGTAGGAAGTGTAGGACCCCTCTGTGTTGGTATCAAGATGGGGAAGTAGTGTTTGTCGGACCAGAGTTATTATAATAAACCACCGAGAAGGTAAGAATGGTGAGAGACAGAATGCAGGCTTCTCAGAGCAGACATAAGGCTTATGTAGATCGTAGGAGGAGACCTTTGGAATTTGCGGTTGGAGATCACATGTTCTTGAGGGTGACCTGAACACTAGTGTGGGAAGGGCTCTCCGCTCAAGGAAGCTCTCTCATAAGTTTCTTAGCCCTTATAAGATCTCGAGGAGGATTGGGCCAGTGGCTTACGAGATTGCATTGCCCCCGTAGTTGGCAAATCTCCACTCAGTGTTCCACGTCTCACAGTTGAGGAAGTATGTGTTCGATCCGTCTGTGTTGGAGGTCGAGGATGTGCAGGTCAGGGAGGATCTCACTATGGAGGTACCACCTGTGACTTTGGAGGATAGTCAAGTAGAGGAACGTAGAGGAAAACCAGTCAGTCTTGTCAAAGTTGTCTGGGACCGGAGGACAGGTTACTCTACTTGGGAGTTAGAGGAGGATATGAGGAAGTCACATCCACATTTGTTTTTCCTGGTGAGTCTTTATTTTCGAGGTTGAAAATTTTTCTTGTTAAGTAGAATGTAAGGCCCAATATTTTCTGCCATTATTTGTAAAGGGGACTGCCCCATATCGATTGGCCTAGGGCTGGCCCATAGGGAGCCAAAGACCCTAAACCAGCTAACCCTCTCATTCTGTCATTTTTCAGAAATCTGTTCTCTTATTCCCCCCTAAGACTGCAGCTATGCTCTGCTAGGGTTTAACCCCAATCTTGGTCCAGTGAGCTCAATCGTATAAGTATTCTCCAACTTATACCCTTTCTTTCCAAGTGTATTTTTGTATTTCTAGTCAGGGTTTCGTGGTAAACTCATTTTAAACTCATTCCGCTATTTTCTAGCTCTGGATCTGTTCTTAGAGCTACCTGTGCTCCACAGTTTAGGTGTCGAAGTCCTTGGCTAGCATTTTCCAGGTAAGGGAAGCTAGGGTCTTTAGTACCTTCTGTAAAGCTATCTGTTTCAGCCATGTTTCTTGTCTTGTATGGATTGTATGGTACTGTGAATATGTGGACTGCCTGGTTATGTGTTTTGGGTATGAAAGATGGTTGTTGTAGGTACGAACAGTGGCGAGAGCTGATGATCTCGCTTAGGCAAGCTTGTCTTGCCCAGGCGAGACTGGCAGAGGCTCGCCTAGGTCTTTTGGATGAGTTATTGCTCAGGCGACCAATCTTCATTTTGAGCGAGAGAATGTCTCGCTCAGGCGAGGAGACCTCGCCTCAGCGCGAAAGTGCAGAGGGTCACTATTCTTGTTTGTCGAGCTCTCGCCTAGGCTAAAGGAGCTCGCCTGAGCGAGAGTCCCTCTCGCTTGAGCGAGACCTTTTTGCCTGAGCGAGAAGTTGGGCGAGAATGCGTCTTGGTCTGTTGTTTCTCTGTTCCCAGATGTTGGCTATATGTGTGTATTGATCTTGCTTTTAAAGTATGAATTGGGTGATTAGTTATGAGTGAGATGGTTTATGGTCTGTGATGGGTGAGTTTAACATGATTTGGGCATGTTTGCATGTATGGAAGGATTCATGGGATAAAAATGATGAGTTTGGTATGGTTTTGATATGGAGCATGAATAAAGGTTGGTTATAAAAGTTGGCATGAGATTTGTATGCATAACAATTATATACTTGGATGGGGAAATATAATTGGTTTGTGGTTAGGGCGTAATTCCACGATAGTTTCGTGGTGGTGCCTCATCGGAGGGTGTAATTCCATGAGACTCTAGGCGAGACTTCATGGTAGTGCCTCAATTGGTCGGGACTTTATTCCATGATCTCTGTTAGTGGAAGTTCATGGTGGTGCCCTATCTATATATTTAGTAAGGATTCAAGGTAAGGTTGCATCCCAACACTCTAAAGAGTCAGTTAGTCTCACATATAGCGTACTAACTCTAGTGGTGAGAGTAGCAGGAGATATGAAACTCATTAAGGGCTAACCTTGTGTGTGGGGGATGAAACATTGTAACATTTAACTAGGTAGAGCAGCTCGATAGAGTAGGGAAGTCCACCACAAGTGCATGCATTCGCTGAATTTGACTAATTATATGTATCCGGATGAGTCGTGTCTCGAGTCTTAGTGTATCATGTGCAAGTCATAACATGATTGGGTGATATTTGCATTTTGGATTATAGAGATGTATATAATTGTATGATAAACTATTTTCTACTCTAGCTTACCCTTCTGTTTGTTTGTGTTCCTGTGTGTGGTTTTCTCCTTTTTGCGAGGATCATCAATTTATTGATGTGAGCATATGCAAGAACTCCTCGTGGTCATCAGGGTGATGGAGGTTTCGCTGCATAGTCTGCTTGGACTGGATTTCCGTTTATTTGGTCTTTTCTCTAGGGCTATGGCCCATGTAGTCTCTTGTCTCTAGGTTTTATTTTGAATTATTGTTGACCCTTTACTTTACTTGTTTACTGACATCGGAGTGTGCCCTAGTTCAACTATGTTTTCTATGATAGGTTTGGATGTCCTTAACTTCTTGTGCTTTTACTTGGTCGTTTAAGTGTATAATTAACTGAGAATGTTTCCTTCTGATGATGATTGGGAGTTTTCATGAACATGAGGGTTTCATAAAGGTTTGGGGATGAATATGAAATGTGTTGTGCAGATTATGAATATGGTTATTTGGCAAGTGTCTGGATTAATTGAATACATATGCATGTTGGAGAGTTGATTGAATGTGATTTATGTGTAAATACATGATTGAATAGCATTCTGGGAGGTTTAGGGTTTCAAGCAGGCAAGAGAATTCTGGAATTTCTAGAAAACTGATGTACTGCGTGGTGGTACATGTGTGCCACCAGGCGATAAACGTTGGCCAACAGTCTAATTTGGTTGGTTGTACGGGAAAATGAAATTGGGGTTGTTGGGGAACTATTCTGGCTCAAAAATTAGCATGATGGCATGATGTACAAATGCCTACATAGGTGTGTTTGATTCTTGGGTTAGAGATATAAATTAATATGAAACTTGACTTGGTTTAAGTTATGAAAGGAAAAGATTAGTGTATCGTCTTAGCCGGAAATTACTTATTAAAATAAAACAAAATAAAATTTAATTAAACAACCTCATTTATTATCAACAATTCCTAAAACGCGAGGATTATTTTAAAACCGTAAGTTCAAAGTGCCCAAACGGATAGAATAATTCACGACAATATCGTATTACAAATATAATTGACTATAAAACTATTAAAATAAATCCATAGTCTGATAAAATAAAATCCATGAAAACCCCAAGAAGTCCCTACTCCGTCTCTATGTATCAGCCTGCTCACCTACATCAATATCTGCTCCTATGTAACGAGTTACATGATCATCGCCACACACACACAAATAGGGTGAGCTCATTTAAAATAAAACAAAACAAATATACTATTAAATACAACATCTCAACATAAAAACCCGGGTTAGTACTCTTCTCCCTTTTTCCTTACTTCTCCATTTCCAACACTTGCATTAGACGTCTATCATTTCTATACCCTTTAGGTGAGATCATTGATCGATCTTTGCAGCATGAGTGTCTACTCGCCCCTGCGACTACAGGCCACCACCTGATAGTCCACACGTGGGAATAACTTTGCCACAACATCTCACCGTGACACCAAGTGGAGTTCCCCAAAACAAACCTAAGTTTGTAGTTGTTCCCAGACTACCAAAACTCTATCAACATGCACTAAAGAGGGAAATCATCCGAAACCTCGCCGTACGAGCCACAACCCGCACACTCCATTGGACTTCCTAAACCACCAGGCTACAACCTAAAGTGGTCACATGTTACCCCAATACAAGATACACTCGTAACTGGGCCCCCAACCAAAACATCGCATCATGAACATCCCTTAAACCGGTGTAGAAAACTTCCTCGCACACCATCACTGGACCAAAACCGCCTGGTGTGCATCTCACACTGCTAGGCAGAATCTAGCTCCAGACCGCTTGGCGGGCATCTCACACCGCCAGGCGCCACGCGCCATCAGGGGTGTTGCTGCACTGTCATCGCCTGGCGGGCCCAAGCCTACCACCAGGCGCTACACACCATCCAGGTCATCTGCTGCACCACTTCCGCTTGGCGGAACCAAGACTGCCGCCAGGCGCCTCGCGCATATAGGACTCACTGCCACTGTTTTAAGTTGATATGGCCTGACAGCTCGCCCTCGCTGCCAGGCGCCACACCAGTAGCACAATTGTTACTGGTTTTTGGCACATTAAACAGGTCCTAAGGACCTCAAATCACACATTTCACAACTCACATCACATGTACAATTATCCATTTATGCTAAAATGACTCAATCACAATGCACACATCTTAATCAAGTCAATAAGATAATTATTCTCATTTATACACACCATCCTTTCTTTTATGTACTGAATTGAACTCTATTCTATTCCACTCAATATAATCGAAATATTTTATCAATGCAAACCAACAATTAAATATAACATGCCATCCAGATTGTCAATAATATACATGTACTTTTGGAATACACAAGTATGGATGCATATAATCTGCATCACTTCGAAACATCACTCTCCATAGTCCATTCGTGAGTATAAATCTGATAAGCATTTTTACACACTTTGTACCTATCATTTTCTCAGTTGTTAACATACAATTTAATTAACTATGAATGCCCTTCTACTTCACATTACACATTACAATTTAACCAGTTAATCTTATCATGCTTACTAATTCCAGTCTATCACATACCACGACGCATTTAATTCCCCACTCAACCACTCCCATCATGCGAACACACCCAAAACAACCTTTATGCTTGTCTGATGGGGCGCCTGGCGACAGCCTTAGCGCCGCCAGGTGGTGCGTGAAAAACTAGGTTCTCCCCAGGTCTGTTCGCACCTTTCGTGGCTTCCCCACACCCCACTTGTACTACCAATTCCAATCCGCGTTTTTAGTCAAAATATGAGTGGTTCCATCATCCGAGTCTATGTCAGTTTAGGTCCATACCATTGTCATACAAGCAATCCAATAGATCAAACTCGACACAACAATTCATCATCTCACACCCCATATACCCCAACCCCACATGGAATCCCCATTCATACCAATTTCACACACCATTCAATTCACAGGCGGTTTTTCTTCCTTAAACGCATCTATGCACGCATACATAATTATTTTCAACATCACAAATATCACAAAACTCACCACGAACCAGAAACTGGCCAAAACAGGAAGCGTCGCCTGGCGGCGCATGAACTACCGCTAGGCGATTTCTGGAAAAATCCAGAAACGCGAAGAAAACGAGAATAGACAGGTTCTACACTTTCATTATGGTTCAGATCATATAATCAATCGATAGCAGAATAAAAACAAGCAATAAGAACTCGCCTAACCTGGATTTCCTTGCCAAAATTTGAGAATTCCTACACTTCCCACTCCTTAGCAATGAGCCTCTCCTTGCGTTCTCCCAATCTCCTTCTCAACTTGATACCAATCCCCCCTAAGCCAAGGTTTGAACCCATCACCACACAATTGCAATTCAAGTGCACAATCATTCAACCAATTCATGTTTTGTGATAATATTCATACATCAAATATTATATCCTTACTTATCACATTAAGCATCTCTTAAAAAAACTAACAATTAAATAACACACAATTGACATACATAGGACTTGAACCTAGGTCCTCTCACACAACCAAAGTACTCTCAACCATTTGAGCTAGTACTTTTCCACATCAAGAAAGTTAGGATTTAATGCCATAAAGGCTTCTCTTACCCGCATTTATTAAATAATTATTTATTTAATTATTTAAATTTGTGGGTCTTACAATTAGAGCATGGGATGTTGACATCACTAAATCTCTTACATGATTTAGGAGGTTAGAAGCTTATTGTTTAGGAGTATTTCAATTGCATGTATAATCTCTTAATAATATCAAATTAGCTATTAAGGGGCATTTGTGTATGGATATGTGATCATGTGGCTTGATAAATCTTGATTTTGTACGTGGTGCATTAGGAAGAAGGAATATCCTAGGTAATGTGAATTGGATAATTATATGCATGGTTGGAGTGTTGTTATATAGATTCATACATTGGAAATATATATTCTTAGCTTTTACTTGGTCGTACTTTTGTGCGAGGATACAAGCGAGGAGGTTCGTATGTTTCGAGCTCAAACTTGAGGCTATTGTGAGTGGAGAGGTTCATAGCAGGTGTTCACACATGTTGGACTACGAGCGTGGAGGTTTGTAGAGTTGGACCACAAGCGGGCAGGTTCGTGGAAGCATATGAAATCCCTATGACCATGGGTGAGTATGTGCTAATCTCGTATTGGTTAAGTTGATGAGTTTAAGTGTTTTACATGTTTGGAGATGATGACCTTGGGCCAAATATGCTTGATATTATCACGAGGGGGTAGATTTGTGATTGGTAATGGAACACGTGATTAATATAGGTATGGAAGTTCCTATTAATGATACTCTCGTGTGAGGATACGAGCAGGGAGGTTTGTATATTTTGTGCTCACCCATGAGAGTTGCTGTGAGCGGGGAGGTTCGTAGCTGGATGGATCATGCGTGTTGGACTACGAACGATGAGGTTTGTAGAGTTAGACTATGAGCGGGGAGGTTTGTAGAGGTTGGACCATGAGCGGACATGTTCATGGAAGCATGATATATCCTGGGTCCATGGTCAAGTAATTGTATGGTATGCTTGGGTTAGCCGTTTCATTTAAATAATGAGACGATGTTTCAAAATACCTTGGGTAGTAAGGGTTTTAGAATAAGCATGGAGTTACGTTAGAGTATTTTTTTTTTTTGGGTGGGTGTCTGTATTACTAAATTGTGTGTTATGTTGATTTGAGCTCACCCATTTTGTTTAAGCTTGGCGATGATCATGTGACTTGTCACTAGGGATGTCAACGGGGCGGGTAGGGTACGGGTAGTAGTTCCTCCGTACCCTACCCGCTGGAAAAATATTTGCCCCGTACCCATACCCATATCCGTCGGGTATCCGTTATGCGGGTACCCGTCTATTTTTTTCATATCCGCGGGTATCCACGGGTATCCGCGGGTATTTACAAAAATATTTTAAAAAATAAATATTTAACCATAATTAGTGATTAGATCAACAAGTCTCCTTTCTCCGATTGATTCTTGAAAAACAAACAAATAAAAAA
>Ga0214542_1000185_pt1 | contig 96676 bp, 80 predicted proteins | sample CNSS1metaG_FD_160096 | JGI IMG/M metagenome (GOLD analysis project Ga0214542, IMG submission 160096) | Root nodule microbial communities from cowpea collected in UCLA plant growth center, Los Angeles, California, USA - CNSS1 | ecosystem: Host-associated > Plants > Roots > Nodule | place: USA... | reverse complement strand
CCGTGCTGGCGAAGACGCCGATGGTGGCGCCGAGCGTCGTGGTGCCGGTCGCCGCGGTGGTGCCGCCGGCCGCGCCGCTATACACGACGTTGCTGTTCGCCGTCGCGCTGGCGTAGGAGGTCGTGCCACGCAGGTCGGCCGCCGTCGCACCGGAGATGGTGGCGGAGACGTTGGACTTGGTGGAGTAACCGACGGTGGTCTGCAGCGCCTGGTTGGCGATCGACTTGGCGCTGTCGATCAGCTTCTGCAGCGAGGTGATGCCGGTGTTGGCAGCCTGCAGCACCTGCACGCCGTTGGCGATACCATCGAGCAGATTGTTGATGTCGCTGGCGCGGTTGTCGAGCGACTGGGCCGTGAAGAAGTTGGTGGGATTGTCCAGGGCCGAGTTGACGCTCTTGCCGGTCGACAGACGGTTCTGTGTGGTGGCGAGAAGGTCAGCGGTGGACTGGAGGGAGAGCAGGTTCTGACGAACCGATGCGGAGAGGACGATACCGGACATGACTCTGTTACCTTTCTGGTAAACGACGCTACTGTTACACGTCTGCTTGGATCGCGATGGACCCAGCGACGGCGGACCGTGCCGCCGAGACCTCTAACGAAACATGAAATGAAACCCGCGCTTTTGCCCGGTCACGCGTGATTCGGGCCTGGAAGCAACGCGCATGGCCGCGCCGCCGCACCAAACGCGACATTGAAAGCATTGAGCTTTCTGGCGGGGATAGCCCAAATTTACAGCTCGTTAACTAGTTGCGAGCGAGAATCACGTCCTGATAGGCCGCAACGAACGCTCGGTTACGAAAGCGTTGATGGAGAACAGGAATGGCCCTCAAGGTCGAGCTCAAACCGCACGAACGCATCATCGTCGGCAATTCCGTGATCACCAACACGGACCAGCGGGCCCGCCTCCTGATCGATGGCGAGAACGTGCCGATCCTGCGCGAGCGCGACATCCTCACGCCGGAGACCGCCGACACGCCCGCCAAGCTCGTCTATCTGGCGGTCCAGCTCATGTACATCTCCCCGGATCCGCAGACCCAGCACGGCACCTATTTCAACCTGGTGCGGGACATCGTCACCGCGGTGCCGAGCTCCTGGCCGATCATCGAAGGCATCAACAACAACATCCTGAACGGCGACCTCTACCGAGCGCTGAAGGAAGCCCGCAAGCTGATCGCCTATGAGGAGAAGCTGCGCAACCAGTTCGAGGCCACTCATCCCAAGGCGGCAGCCGACAAGGACGACGTCAGCACCGCCGCCTGATACAGCGTTCGCAGCAACGACAACGGCCCCGGGATCGCCTCCGGGGCCGTTGTCGTTCCAGACGTTCGTCAAGTTATTGCGCTACGAGCGGTGGCGCGTCGACTTCGATTACTCCGCCGCTCCGCTGTCCACCGAACTGCAGCACGGCTGCGATCAGCGCGTCGATGTCCGCCTCCTCGGTGCGGTGATTGACGATCGCGGCGCGGATCGCGAACTTTCCGTCCAGCGTCGTGCTCGATGGCGCAGCGATGCCGGACTCCTGGACGTCGGCGACGATCTCGCGATTGACCGCATCGCCGCTGCGATAGCGGAAGCAGACGATGTTGAGATTGACCGGTGCCAGCAATTCCAGCCGTGGTTCGGCCAGCACACGCGCCTCCAGATATTTGGCGAGCGCGCAGCTTCGTGCGATTGCCCGGCCCAGCCGGTCGGTGCCGAACGTCTTCAGCGTGAACCACGTCTTCAGCGCACGAAAGCCGCGCGACAGATCAGGGCCGAGATCGCAGGGCCAGACCGCGCCCGCCGCAAGCCCCCTCGCCTCGCGGCTCAGATAGGCCGCCGGCTGCGCGAAGGCCTGCCGATGCTGCTCGCCGTCGCGCACCAGCAGGAAGCCTGCGTCATACGGCACCTGCCCCCATTTGTGGAAGTCGAGTGCGATTGAACCCGCAAGCTCGATGCCGCCGAGCAGCGGCGCAAGCTCCGGCGACAGGATTGCGAGCGCACCGAAAGCGCCGTCGACGTGAAACCAGATTCCTTCCTCGCGGCATAACGCAGCGATCGCCCTGAGGTCGTCGATCGCCCCGATATCGACCGTGCCGGCGGATGCGACCACCAGAAAAGGCTTGAAGCCGACATCGCGATCGACGGCGATCTGTGCGCGCAATGCGGCAACGTCGATGCGATGATCGGCATCGACGGCGATCTTGCGCAGCGCATCGGTGCCGAGCCCGGCAATGTCCATCGCCCTCGAGATGCAGCCATGCGCTGCCTGCGACGTATAGGCCGTGAGCAGCGCACTGTCATTGCCGATGCCGTGCTGCCGCGCCAGCGTGCCGAGCGCGGTGGTGCGCGCCACCAGCACGGCCATCAGATTAGCCATCGACGTGCCCGTGACGAAGATGCCGCTTGCGCTCTCGGGAAAGAGGAACAGGCGGCGCATCCAGTCGACGATCTGGCGCTCCACCTCGATCGGCATGTGGTCGCGTCCGCCGAGATTGGCGTTGAGGCCGGCGGCGAGCATCTCCGCGAGCATGCCGACGGCGGTGCCGCCGCCATGCACCCAGCCCATGAAGCCGGGATGGACGTTGCCGGTCGCATAGGGCGCGACATGCTCGCAGTATTCGCGATAGACCTCGGCAAGCTCACTCGCCTCGCGCGGCACGTCCGCCCTGAATGCCGCACGAACGTCATCTGGGATCGGTCGCCAGACGGGGCGCGCCCGAACGTTGGCAATGCCGTCGATCGTTTCGTCCAGCATGCGGTGGGCCAGCGCGCGAAACTCGCTCCAGTCCTGCGGATCGAGCGCGGTATTCGCGACGGAGCTTTGCGCATTGCGGATGATCTCGTTCATGCTGCGCTCTCCCCGCCCGTCTTCGCATGCCGCAACAGCATCGTCGTGAACGCGGTAAAGATCTTGCGCATCTGCGGCGGCTTGTACGGAAACACGACCGGCGAATCCATGTTGTGCACGACGGCGGTGTTGTCGGCCTCGAACACCAGAAGCTCGCCATCCGCGTTCTCGGCGCAATCGACGATGAAATAGTCAAGGCCGACGCGCCGGCTCATCTCCTCGAGCGCGTTTCCGTGGCGCGCGCCGAAGGCATGGTCGAAGTCGCGCATGAAGACGGCTTCCTCGGCCCGCTTCTCTTCGCTGAAGGCCATGTAGGCGTTGAGATACCAGATGTCCCAACGGTCGGCGATCGCCATGTGGCACGCGTACGGCTTGCCGTCGACCATGGCGAGGCGATACTTGCGGTAGAGCCCGTCGGGGCTCACATAATCGACGAAGCGTGCGACGAAGAAGTCCTGCTCTTTCCGTTCGGCGAGATAGGTCGCCAGAGCCGCCGCATCGTCGAGCTTCGCGAGCCCGACGCCGGCATGCGAGCCGCGCGGCCGTGCGATCATCGGAAAGTGCAATTCGCCTGCGATGTCCGCGCATGCGATCCGCCCCTGCGCGAGGTCCGATAATTGCGCGCGCGTTGCGTGGATGGTCGCGGGAATGTCGAGGCGGGGCACGCCCGTCAGCAGCCGATACAGCTTGTCGCGATCGAGATTGCCGATGCGATCGGGGCGATTGAGCAGCGGCCGCGGCCAGTGCGGCGCGGCCTCATCGATCAGCGCGAGCGCCTCACGGCATTCCTCGGAATCGGAGGCGACCACGATGGCCACGTCGTGCTCCGGCAAGGTCTCGGGCAACCCGACGCCCTTGATCACATAGAGGGTCAACAGCTCGACATCGGAGCCTTCGAGCAGGAAATCGATCGGCGTGTTGCCGCCCATGTCGATGTCGGCTGCAAGCGCGAGCAGGCGCAGGCCCGACTTCGGAGCTGCGCTGGGCGTTCGGAACAATTGATGGAAGGCCAGCACCTCGGACTGGATCGCAAGCCCCCGATCCTTGTCACCCAGCAGCTGGGTGATCAACGACAGGTCCAGCCCCTCGCCCGCCAGCGCGGTCCCCGCTGCGATGCGCGCGACGAGCTGATCGCGCAACGGATGCAGATCGACGCCTTCGAAGGCCCGGCGCGTCAGCTGCGCAAAGCCGATGCGGTCGGCATAGTTCGCGGCGGTCAGGCCGATCGGCGGGGAAACCGGATGCTGCATCTCACACCTCGAACGCGGACTTTACCGGCACGGCCGCTGCGCCACCGGCGAGCAGCAGCTCGATTTTCACCAGGACGTGGGCGATCTGGTCGAGAAGGTGCTGCACGTTGCGCTGCGCCTCCGCCCTGTCCGGCGACCAGGCCTCAGTCACGAGCCGCGCGCCGACGCAGAGGCGCAGCACGGCCTGCGGCGTCCCGTCCTGCCGCTCCAGCCGCACCGGCTGGCCGATCAGGCAGCGCTGCGCGACCACCTGACGGTCCTCCGTGCTGCCGTTGATCTCGTTGCTGACGTCACGCGCCAACGCGCGATGAACAGAAGCGGTCTCGGCAACACAAACCGGCTTGCCGTCGCGCAGCAGCGTGAACGGAAAGATGGTCGGTTGCACGAATTCCTCGTCGTCGACGCCGGCCACGTGGGTCGCGGCCGAAACAGCGTGCAACGACGGCGACAATGCGATCATGCTGTCGATGCCGGCAGCGAGCTCGGCGAGCATCCCGGCGCGGAAGGCCCCGGGCACGCCGTAGTAGCTGCCGATCTCGGCCAGCGCCGCCTCCCAGCGCAGCCATTGACCGAAATTCGGACGGCGCTCGAAGCGCGAACGCAGCGCCGTCCAGGCCATCGGCCAATCGCAGCGGCCGGCGTAATCACGGATTCCAGATGCGATCCCCTCGACGCGATCGAGCGACCGCGACAGGCCCTTCGGCACCAGCAGTACACCGCTGAAGGCAGGGCCGCCGAAGATGGAGCCGGTGATCAGCACCATATATCCGCGGTCGAGATAGGAGCGCAGCCGCCGGCGACCGAGCCGGGCCTGGCAGGCGTCGACGACGATCTGGACTTTGCGCGGCCAGCGCCGCGCGATCTCGTCGAGGCAGGCCGCGCTCGGCGCACGCCATCCGAGCTTCGAGGAATCCATGATCTGGAGCAGCACGGGCGCGCCTTGCGCGATCGTGGCCTCGACCGCATGCAGCACCGCTTCATCGGCATCCGTGCGCATCGCGATCCCGGCCCCCGGCGCGCGCAACGGCAGCGAGATGCTGGCGCCGGCCAGCCCCGCGACCGCGCCGTCCTTGCGAACCGCAAAGCCGCTCGCCGTCAGGGTGCTGAAATGATGTCCACGCGCGGTATGGGTCGTGCCGCTGCCGGCCTGGTCGGCGCCGACCACGATCGTCACCGGCCGCGCGCCGAGCATCGTGCGCGCCAGGAACAGGGCATGGAGCTGGGAGTCCGTGCCGGACGGCGAGAACACCACGTCGACGCGCGGCGAGAGCTGGAGATGACTGCGCAGCTCGTGGCGCATATCCTCGCAGCGTGCATCGAAAGCGATCTCGACCTCGTCGAACAGGCACTTGTGCATCAGCTCTTCACGCGCCAGCGCGGCGCGGTCATAGGCCGCCTGCGAGATCGTCGACGCGGTCGAGGAGGCGAAATTCCACACCTCCGGCTCCGGCGAAGCCGGGCAGCCATAGGCGTTGGCGCGGCCGGTGGGATCGAGCGCCAGGCGCGGATCTCCGCCGGAAACGAGCAGCGTGTCGAGCGGCGTGAAGAGGTCGCGCAGGCGATAACGCGAGCCGCCGTCGGCGGCGCGTTGCATCTCGGGCCGAGGGGATGGGCCGCCGCTCATGCCGAAAGGCTCACGCCGCGGCATCGGCCGCCGCAGGCGCAGCTGCGAATTGCGAGGCGATGTCGCCGTGGAACACCGACGGCCCGACGTGGTCGAGCGGGCTCTGGATGTCGGCCCAGATCTCGCCGCCGATATCGGTCCAGCGCTTGCAGAAGGCGAAGTCCTCGGACAGATAGGTGCCGGTCGCCGGATCGATCATACATTCGAACAGCGCGAACCGGTTCCGGCTCGCCGCCAGCGCATCATGGGAATGCTCGCGGAAGAACTGGAGGTTCGCGTAGTCGGGGTGGCGGCACATCGCCTCCAGCACGTGACGCCGGATCATCAGGAAGCCGGTGCCGGCATAGCGCACGCGGGTGAATCCGTTGACCACCACGATGCGGTCGGGATCCTCGATCTCGAGCACGTAGTCGAGCGAGGCGGCCGGCACGTCGGCCCGGCCTGACTGGATCGCCCGCGCGGCCTTGTCCCAGTTGACCCGCTTGATCGGATAGCAGCCGGCGACGACGTCCGCGCCGCATTCGATCAGGCGGAACACCTGCTCCGGCTTGAAGCCGATATCGGCATCGATGAACAGGAAATGCGTCGCCTTCGGATCGTCCAGGAACATCGCGGCCAGGTTGGCCCGCGCACGGGTGATCAGCGCGTCGCCGTCGCGCAAGAGAACCTTGAGCTCGAGATTGGACATGCCGTGCACGGCCCGCTGCAACGCGAAGATCGAGCTCGCATAGATGCTCGACACCTGCCCGCCGAAGCAAGGCGTTGCCACCACCAGCTGCATCTTGTCCGACATCGACCGCTCCGCCCCCGCTTGCAATCCTCACCAAGAGGTAAACAGGCATGGTTAACGGCGTCTTAACGCTTCATTACAGGAACTTGACGAGCGAGAGCTGCGCCAGGTTCGAGGTCACCTGGTAGGACGCCTGCAGGGCGTTCTGCAGCGCCAGGATCTCGCTCGCGACCTGGTCGGGCGAGGCCGATTCCGCCTGGTCAATGATGGTCTGGAGCTGCGCCTTGGCCTGGGTCTGGCGCGTGCTCGCGTCCTTCATCGTGTTCTGGGCCATCGCGATGTCGGTCTGGATGTCCTCGATGCGCTGCTGTCCGGGCTGCTGGGTCAGCGCCTGGGTCACCCGCAGGCTGAGCGCCGAGACCTGCCCGCCCGAATATTGCCCGGTCGGCGAGGTCGAGAAGGTGCCGAACACCGCGATCGCCTGCAATTGGCGGCGGATCGCATCCTCATTCGCCTGGGCGCCGTACTGCACCGTCACGGCATCGTCGACCCGCGCCATCGCGGTCGAGCGCGCCGAGCCGGGCCCGTCATTGCCCAAATACCATTTCACCGTATTGGCCGAGCCGTTCACCAGCGTGGTCGCCGAGCTCGCAGGCGAGGAGCCGACGCGCAGCGGCGGCTGCGTGGCGGTCACCGGCGTCGAGCTGAACCCGAGCGCGCTCAGCGCGCCGGTGTTCGACGTCGTGATGTTGAGGCTCGCCGCATCGTCGGTGTTGATCGTGATCGAGCCGCCATGGACCGTCGAAGGCTTCGAGGTCCCGGTGATCGCGTCGACCTTGCTCAGCAGGGTCTGGATGCTGTCGGTGACATTGAGCTGGTTGCCGGTCGCGCCCGAGGCCACGAAGGTCAGCGTGGTCCCGTTGACGGTGATGGTATCGCCTGCGACGAAGCCCGGCGAGATCGAGTCCGAGGGGCTCGCGCCCGATAGCGCCGTCGCGCCGGTGACCGGGGCCGCCGGCGCCGTCTGGTTGTTGACGGGGGTGCCGATCGCAGAGCTCGCGGTGTTGAAGAAGTTGTCGCCCGCAACGATCGCCGATGCCGCCACCAGCGAGGTGTTGGCGAGCTTCTGAATCGCGGTGTTCAGCGCCGTGTTGAGATTCGCAGCAGTATTGTTCGGGTTGACGGGCGTGCTCGCATCGATCGCGAAGCTGCCGAGCGGCGTCGGCGTTGCCGAGGACGCCGTCAGGTCGATCTGCTCGGTCGTGCCGTCCGGCAGGGTGAACTGAATGCTGAGCTTGTCGCCGTTGTTCGGATTGACGCCGTTGAGATCGACCGAGAACGACACCGGCGAGCCGCTCGGGCCGGTGACGGTCGCGCCTGTCAGCGTCGAGGACACCGCCTTGATCTTGAGGCCGAACGGCGATCCGGCGACGTCCTCCGACACCTGCACGGAGCTTGCCGTCGGCTGCGTCTGCACCAGGCGGCCCATGCCGCTGGTCCCTAGGTCCGCGGCCTGGCGCTCGGCCATGACGGTCTTGAAGCCGGCCTGTGTCGTGGTGCCGTTAATGATGTCGCCGGCATCGGCGACCGACTGGGTATTGACTGCCGTTCCGGAGAACAGATAGCGGCTGCCGGTCTGCGTGTTGAGGACACCGACCATCGAGCCGAACTGGGCGGCGGCGGTGTTCTGGGCAATCGTCTGGCCGTTGACGTTGAGGTCCTGCGCGGTAGAGGCCGAGCCGGTCTGCACCGTGCTGCGGATCTTGGTCAGCGATTGCAGCGCGGTGTTGGCGAGGTTGATGCTGACGTTGACGTTGGTGATCGTGTCGGTATAGCCGGCGATGTTGGAGAGCTGCGCGCGCCCGGCGATCGCAAAGCCCTCGTTCGTCCCCATGCCGGCATAGTTCTGCGACAGCTTGCCGGTCGAGAGCTGCGTCGAGAGGTCGGTGAGCTGCTGATTGATGTTGCGGATCTGCGCGCCGAGGATCGACGAGGAGTAGTTGATGCTGCTGATCGCCATCTTTCGGAGCCCTGTTACTGTTTACAATTGAGCCTGGATCAACGTGTTCATCATGGTCTGCACCACCGACATAACATGGGCGTTGGCGGCATAGGCATTCTGAAGCTGGATCAGGTTCGACATCTCCGAGTCCAGGTTGACCTTGGAGGTCGAGTCGAACTTGGCCTGGAGCGTCGAGACCACGACGCTCTGGCCTTGCTGGAGCTGGGTCGCCTGGGTCGCGGCGTTGGCCTGCACGCTCAGGAACTGCTGGAGGAAGTTCGACACGCTGCCGGTGAAGGGCTGGCTGGCCGAGCCGAGGCCGCTCTGCGGCGAATAGGAAAACACTGCACTGGTGAGCTGCGAGTAGAGATAGTCCGAACGCGTGGTGTCGCCGGCGGGCGTCACCGGCGAGGTATTGTAGACCGACATCCGGGTCGGATCGGTCACGAGCTGCGTGTTCACGGCGATGCGCCCGGCAAGACCGGTCATCTGCGAGCCCGACGCCGTGATTGCGCCGGTGTAGAGCGCCTGCCCGCCGTCGGTGAACAGCGGCAGCTGCGGATTGCCCGAGGTCAGCGACGAGATCGTCTTGGTGGTCGAGGCCGAACCGACCTTGGCAAGCCCGGTGTTGTCGTCGGTCACCCGCAGCGTCGTGGCGGTCGCCGGCGACGGGGCGGCGGAGAACGACAGATGCGTGCCCGACAGCGCGGTGTTCAGCGCAGAGGCGATCGCGCCCATGCCGCCGGCGAAGTCGACGCCGATCCGCATCGGGTTGGCGTTGGTCGCGTTCTGGAGCGGCAGCGCGGCGGGGTCGGTCACGTTGACGAGCGTGATCTGGCGCTGCGTGTTGGTCGCCGTGTCCGTATAGGTGATGTTGACCGTGTTGCCCGGCAGCGCACCGGCAAGCTCGAGATCGAAGCCGGCCGGCGGGCCGGTGACCGTGCTGCCCGTCGTGGTCTTATCGGACAGCGCGCTCGCCATCGTGGCGGCGAGCTGGTCGATCTGGTTCTGCGCCTGCACCAAAATGTCGTCGCGCAGCTTCAGGTCGGCCGCGATCTGGCCGGACGACACCACGTTGTTGGCGACGACGTCGACTTGCGAGCCGTTCGGGAGCTTGATGTTGAACGCGCCAACGCCGGACTTGGCAGGGTCGATGTTGTAGAGCGACGTTGCCGACAGCGCGCCGGCGGAGGCAAAGGAGAATTCCGAGGCGAGCCCGGCGCCGACCAGCTGGATGCCGGTCGTGGTGTAGATGTTGGCCTGGTTCGAATTGTCGGTGGTGACGCGGACGTCGACATATTTCGACAGCGTGTTGATGGCTTGGTCGCGCTGGTCCATCAGCGTTGCGGCCGAGGGATCGTTGGCCGACAGGCCCTGGAGCCTGGTGTTGATGTCGGCGATCTGCTTCATGGCCGCATTGGCGGCCTGCGCCGAATTGCTGAGATCCTGTTCGACGTTGGAGCGCAGCGACTGAATGCCCTTGGTGGTGACGTTGAGCTGCGTCGCGAGCGCCTGGGCCGCCCCGAGCGCAACGGTCTGCGCCGACGACGCACCCGAGCTGGTCGACAGCGCCTGCAGCGCCGTGGTGAATTTGTTCAGCGCGCTTTCGAGCGTGCCGGAATTGCCGGGCGTGCCGTAGACATTCTGAAGCTGCTTCAGGATGTTGGCCATCTGGTCGGCGTAGCCGCCGCCGCCGGTCTCGGTCCGTAGCTGGTTCTGCACGTAGGTGTCGAGCAGGCGGCTGACGCCGGTCGTCATCGCCGTCGCGCCGAACTCGCCGGTGGTGACCTCGATCTGGTTCGGCGTCTGGACGACGTAACCCGGCGTCTGCGCATTGGCGACGTTCGAGGAGACGATCGAGAGCGCGGCCTGGTTGGCACGCAGACCGCTCATCGCACTGGCGAGGGCTGAACTCAAACCCATATCACTGGCCCGCCTTTGTTACGTCACGCGCCGATCAGCGCAACACGTTGAGGAGATCCTGCACCATCGAGTTTGCCGTCGTGATCACCTTGGTGTTGGCCGAATAGGCCTGCTGGGTCACGATCAGCTTGGTGAATTCGTCGGCGATGTCGGTGTTGGATCCCTCCAGCGACGAGCCGCTGATGGTGCCCGAAGCGCCGTCGATGGCGTCACCCGATTGTTCGGTCGCGGCATAGGCGCCGCCGTCCATCGCCTTCAGATAATTGGTGCCGTTGAAATGCGACAGCTGCACCTGCGCGAGGTTGAGGTTCTGGCCGTTGGAGAAGGTGCCGACCACCACGCCGTTGTTGTTGACGGCGACCGAGCGGAGCTGACCGGCGGCGTAGCCGTTCTGGGTGATGGTGTTGATCGTCACCGCGCCGCTGGTGCTGGCATATTGCGTCAGCCCTCCGGAGGAGATGTTGAAGGCGACGGAGCCGAGCGACTGACCGCTGACGGTGACGTTGTTGATGGTGATGCCCGAGCCGCTCGGCGAGGTCAGCGAGCCGTCGGCGGCAAAGGTGAAGGTCTGGCCGGTATTGACCCATCCGACCGTCGTGCCGGTCGCGTTCGGGTCGGTCTGGTAGAACAGGTTCCAGCTGTCGGAATGACCCGCGCCCAGCGAGGCGCTGTCGGTCTTGGCCCAGCGCAATTGCAGGTTCACCGGCGTACCGGCGGCGTTGTAGGCGGTCACCGCGCCGCCGCTGATCGATTCCTTGGTGAAGGTGGCGATGTCGTTGCCGATCACGCCGCCGGTGCCGGCCGTGCCGCCACCTTCGCGATTCCGGGTGATGGTCGAGGTGAAGCCGAGCGCGGAGAAGGCCGCGCTGTTTGAGCTCGAGACCGTCAGGTTGGAGACGGTGCCGGTGTTCAGCGTGATCACGCCGCCGCTGCTGACCGACGATCCCGAGGCGCCGGAGAGCGCGTCGATCTTGCCGAGCAGGGTCGTGATGTTGTCGGTGACGTTGATCTGGTTCGCACCCGAGGCGCCCGAGGCCATGAAGGTCAGTGTCTGACCGTTGACGGTGATGGTGTCGCCGGGGGAAAAGCCCGACGTGAGCACCTGGGCACCGCCGGCGGTGGCCGAGCCGCTCAGCACCGTCGCGCCGGAGATTGCAGGCGAGGACAGCACGTTGCCGCCGCGCGTCACACTGCTGATGCCGAGCGCGGTGGCGGCCGTGCCGCTGCCGATCGCGACGTCGGTGCCGGTGCCGGTCGCGATCTGGATATTGCCGCTGACCGAGAGCGAAGCGGTGACGCCGGCACCGCCGGCCGTCTGGATCGCGTTCAGGATGTCGGCCACCGTCGCCGTCGTGCCCGCACCGAGACCGATCGTGGTGTTGCTGCCGACGGTCGAGACCGTGGTGCCGCCGTTGAAGGTGATGGTGTTGCCGTTGATGGTCAACGTCTGGCCGCTCAACGCAGTCAGAATGCTGGAGGCGAGATGCGTGCCGGCGGTATTGTCGAGCGACGTGGTCGTCGAAGCCACCGCCGAGGAATTGTTCTGAAGCGCAACCGTGCCGGTGGCCGTCGTCGAAGAATAGGCCGACCGGATGTTGCCGGTTGCGGCCGCGCCTGACACGGTCGCATTGGCATAGGGCGCCGGCGGCGTGCCGACCGGCAGCGGGTTGGCGGCGAAATCGGACGGGTTGAGGCCGCCGACGGCGAGCAAGGTGCCGGTCGATGCCGTGGTTTTCGCCACCGTGTTCGGCTGGGTCGGCAGGTTCGCCGCGTACTGGATCGAGGTGGTCGCCTGCGCCGGAATGAAGTTGTTCTGGAATTGCAGGACGTTTGCCACGCTGCCGGTCGGGTTGCCGGTCTTCGGGTCGACGGTGACGCCCATCAGGTAATAGCCGGCGCCGTTGACCAGGTTGCCGTTGGCATTGAGCTGGAAGTCGCCGCGCCGCGTGTAGTAGGTCACCCCGGTGAAGACAGGCACGTTGTCAACGACGCCGCTCGCCTTCTGGATCGAGAAGAAGCCGTCGCCGGTGATCGCCATGTTGGTGGCGACGCTGGAGGACGAGATCGTGCCCTGCGTCGTGATGGTGGCCTTGGCGTTGGCCTGCACGCCGCCTGCCACCTGCTTGCTCGGGACCGAGGAGTCCGGAATGAGGTCGACGAAGCTGGTGCCGATGCCCTTGTAACCGGTGGTGGATGAGTTCGCGATGTTGCCGGAAATGTTCTGCAGCGCGAAGGACTGCGCCTGCAGGCCACCCACCGAGGTGTTCATTGCATCGAAGATACCCATAACTTTGTCTCCAAATCCGATCTCGGCGGCCGGTCGACCATGGCCGCAATCGGAAAGAGACGTCGCAAGGCCTATGCCAATGCGGGTATCTTCAGGAAATCAATGACTTAATGAAAAAGCCCCGGTCTGACGACCGGGGCACATTTGCCGGGACCGGCAACAATTGCCGGGAGACGAGGTCATTCCGGAACGGTCCGCAGGACCGAATCCGGAATCTCGATATTCCAGATTCGATGCTCTCGCATCGCTCCGGAATGACTCCCGCGAAACCTACGTCGCCGACGCCGCCGCGGGGTGGAAGACCAAGCCGAAACCATCGATGCAATAGCGCAATCCGGTCGGCTTCGGGCCGTCGTCGAAGACATGGCCGAGATGGCCGCCGCAGCGCCGGCAATGCACCTCGGTGCGGACCATGCCGTAGCTGCGGTCCTCGGTCTTGCCGACATTGCCTTCGATCGGCGCATAGAAGCTCGGCCAGCCCGTGCCGCTCTCGAACTTGGTCTCCGACGTAAACAGCGGCAGGTCGCAGCCGGCGCAGGCGAAGATGCCCTTGCGCTTCTCCTTCAGCAGCGGGCTGGAGCCGGGCCGCTCGGTGCCGTGATTGCGCAGGATCTCATATTGCTGCGGCGTGAGCTGGGCGCGCCATTCGGCCTCCGTCTTGGTGATCTCGAACTTCTGCGCGGCCTTCTCGCCGGCCTCGGCAGGTGTTCCTCTCAGCCAGCGCAAGGCCGAAAGGCCGAACAGGCCGGCGACAGTCGTGAGCAGGATGCGGCGGTCAAGCATGTCATTCTCCGTGCGCGGGAAGTCCACGCCCTGAGATACGGGCTTCTGCCGGCCGAAGTTACACGTCGGAACGAATTTCGCTCAACTTATTGCGAGACGCGGTCCTCGTGCACGACCGGTTCCGCAGCGCCGACCGCGGCTTTCGGCGGTGGCGCCGGCCGGGGTCGCACGCCGGGCGGCGCTCGGCGCGGACCGGTGCCGGCGGCGCGGTTGGCTTCGGCGAGGCGGGCCTCGCGTTGCCTGTCCTTGACCCTGGCGCGCTCGCGATAGCGGGCGAGCGCACCCGCGGCGGCGGAGCTCGCCCTGCCCCAGATCCCGACCAGCTGGCCGGCGACGCGCCCCGTGGCGCCGCCCGCCCAGACCAGCTCGAACGGCGAGAACAGCTTCCAGCGCTCATCGCCCGACAAAATGCTGCGCGCGATCATCTGTCCGGCCATGGCGGAGGTGTTCATGCCCTGACGGCCGAAGCCGCTCGCCACCCACAGGCCTTTGCGCAGCTGGCCGATCTGCGGCATGCCGTGCACGGTCTGGCCGGTGGCGCCGCCGAAGATGTCGGTGATCTCGACATTGCCGAGCTCGGGAAAGATCGTCCGGATCCGCCGCTTGATGGCGCCGGCGAAGCGCTGCGGACGCGCCGCCCAGGTGGTCTCCGGGCTCTCCCACATCAGCCGGTCGCCGTCGAGGACCCGGAAATGGTCGATACCGTCGGAATCCATCACCGATCCCTTGAAGGCGATGATCTCGTGCAGGCGCTCGCCGAGCGGCGCGGTCACGCCGGCATAGCGCCAGACTGGCAGCAGCGTTTCCGACAGGCGCTTCAAGGGGGCGCCGAGATGAATGTTGCCGGCGAGCACGATGTGGCTCGCCCGCAGCCGCGCCGAGGGCGTGACGATGCGCTTGCGGATGCCGGAATGATCGATGCTGACGACCGGCGTGTCCTCGAAGATGCGGGCGCCTGCCCGCCGTGCCAGCGCCGCCAGGCCGTGCACGTATTTCCGGCCGTCGACCTGGAACGCTCTAGGATAATACACGCCGTGGAAGTAGTGATCGGTCTTGAGCGCCTCGCGCACGCGGTCGACCTGCCAGCCCTCGACCTCGGTGTCGAAATCCTCGTTCAGCATCTGCAACCGGCTGATCAGCCGGTCGCCGGCATCGACGTTGGAGACCTCCAGCACGCCGTCGCTGACGCCGATCCCCGGCATGTTCTCTTCGGTGGCATTGGCCCGGACGAACGCGGCGCCCTGCTTCGACAGGGTCCACAATTCGCGGGCGTCCTCGAAACCGATGCGTTCGATCAGGTCCATGAGCGGCAAGGCAAAACCCGGCATCACGGTGCCGAGCTGGTTGCCGGAGGCGTTCCAGCCGACATGCCGGCCCTCGAGCACCGCGACGCTGGCCCCGAGCCGGGCCGCCTCCAGCGCGACGGTAAGCCCGGCCAGGCCCGCTCCGATCACACAAATGTCCGCATCGAGATCGAACGACAGCGGCACGCGGTCGTGAAAGCCGGCTTCTTCCTGGGACACGCTTGTGAAAGTCTCGCTCATGCAGTTTTCTTAGAGGACTGTGCGGGCCCTTGTCACCTTGTCCTCAACCGGCGCCTGTAGATTATCGTGGACGTGGAACGATTCGAGAATGCCATGCGCCGTTTGATGCTGCTGCGTCACGCCAAGACCGAGACTGACGCACCGAGCGGCCGTGACCAGGACCGCCGGCTCGACGACCGCGGCCACAAGGATGCCGCGCGGATGGGCGACTGGATCGCCGCCCATCCGCCCTTCCCCGACACCGTATTGGTCTCCCACGCCGTGCGGGCCCGTCAGACCTGGGACATCGCCTGGGAGGCGATGAAGGACCGCGTCCCCACGCCGCAGGTCGAGGTCCTGCCGGAACTCTATGGCGCCGATCCCGCGCAGATCCTGGACGCCATTCGCACCGCAACCGCCCCCGCCGATCCGAAGCGGCTGCTGCTGATCGGCCACAATCCCGGCATGCACGAGGTCGCGCTCATGCTGATCGGCGGCGGCGATCCCGATGGCGCCAAGGCCCTCGGCGACAACCTGCCCACAGCGGGGCTTGCGATCTTCGACTTTGACGTCAAGGATTGGGGTGACGTGGCTTACCGCCGCGGCAAGCTGGTGCTGTTCGTCAGCCCCAAGCTGCTTCGATCGGACTAGACGCGCGGGGCGCCGTCTCGACCGGTTTTCAGCTTGGTCACATCAGCGTTTTCGAGCGAAGTGGGCACCGATTCGCGTACAGAAAACGCGTCCAAATAGGAAGACGGAGGCGCAGATGTTCAAGTCCATCCTCGTGCCCATCGACCTCGCCGACACCGATCTCGCCAAGCCGGCGATCGCGACGGCGGCGACGTTGTCGCAGACCTGGAGCGGCACCGTGCGCCTGCTCAACGTGTTGCCGATGACGCCGGTGATGCTGGCCGAATACGTCCCGGCCGATTTCGACGAGCAGCAGCGCCAGACCTCGGAAGAGGCGCTTGCCATCGTCGCGCGCGAATCCGGCATCGAGCCTTCCCGCATCTCCAGCGTGGTGCGCCAGGGCGGCATCTATCACGAGATCCTGGAGGAAGCCGCGCACATAAAGGCCGATTTGATCGTGATGACCTCGCATCGCCCGGCGATGCGCACCTATTTCCTCGGCTCCAACGCCGGCCACGTCGTGCGCTACGCCAAGTGCTCGGTGCTGGTCGTGAGGCATTGAAGGGCAGCAGACTCCGTCATTGCGAGCGCAGCGAAGCAATCCAGAGTCTTTCCGCGGCAACAGCCTGGATTGCTTCGCTGCGCTCGCAATGACGTAGAGGCAGCTGCGTGCCACACTCGCGCTTCCGTGCCCCGGACGCTGCGCAGCACGAAGTGATGCGCTGCAGAGCCGGGGCCCATGCGTCAGCGAGTGCGATCCGCTGGGTCCCGGCTCTGCGCAGCAGCGTTTCACGCTGCAGCGCGTCCGGGACACGCGAGTATCACAGATACCGCGACAGCTCGGTCTTGAACTGCCCGTACACGGCGTCCTCGATCTGGCTGCGCGTGATGCCGATGTCGCGCAGGGCGCGGTCGTCGAGCTCGTTCAGGGTCTTGACGGCGGAGCGGCGCTCCAGGCGGTCGAACAGCGTGGTGAGGCGCAGGGCTAGGGCACTGAAAAATCCGCCCGATGAGGATGGGCGTAAAGTCGGCCCGACAGTTTGCGAGCTTGTGGTCATTCTTCTTCTCCGGCCTATTGTCCCGCGCGGCGAAGCAGGTGCCGCTGGCGCGGACGCTTATGGGCGCCTGCACCTCATTTGCCGTCGGATTGCTCTCGCTCCCCTCGGCTCAATCGCGAAACTTGATGGAACTTAAATGCTCCAGTACACTCCTCGGAGCAAGTAAAACATTGCTCTCGGTGCAATATGTCCAAGTTCGAGTACGTGAAGCTCGCCGATGCCATTGCGGCCGATATCACTAACGGCACGTTAAGGCCCGGCGACCGGCTGCCGCCGCAGCGCAATTTTGCCTATGACCGCGGCATCGCGGTCTCGACCGCGAGCCGGGTTTATACGGAATTGCTCCGCCGCGGCCTCGTGGTCGGCGAGGTCGGGCGCGGCACGTTCATCTCCGGCGACGTCAGGCGTGAAGTCGAGACCATGCGCGAGCCGGCCGACGCGCGCATCAATCTCGAGGTCAATTACCCGCTATTGCCGCAGCAATGGGCGATGATCGCCAAGAGCCTCGCAGGGCTCGAGCGCATCGACGCGCTCGAATCCGCACTGCGCGTTTCGACCAGCACCGGCACCAAGAGCGCCCGCGTTGCCGCCGCTGCCTATCTCGCACGCAAGGATTTTGCGCCGCAGCCCGAGCAGATCTTCTTCACCGCCAACGGCAAGCAATCGCTGGCGGCCGCGCTTGCCGCGCTGGTGCCCACCGGCGGCCGCTGCGGCGTCGAGGCGCTGACCTATCCCTACGTGAAGAGCATCGCCGCGCGGCTCGGTGTGACGCTGGTCCCGATCCCCATGGACGAGTTCGGCGCGCGGCCCGACGCCATTCAGAAGGCCCATCGCGAGGCGCATCTGTCGGCGCTGTATCTGCAGCCCATCATCCAGAACCCGCTCGGCGTCACCATGAACGCGACGCGGCGCGCCGACATCATGCGCGTCGCCGAGAAGCTCGATCTCACCATCATCGAGGACATCGTCTACGGCTTCCTCGCCGACGACACGCCGCTGGCGGCGCTCGGGCCCGACCGCTGCATCGTGCTCGACAGCCTGTCCAAGAAAGTCGCGCCGGGGCTCGCGCTCGGCATCCTCGTCGCGCCGCCTCACTTGCGCGAGAGTGTGATGAGCGCGGTGCGCACCGGCGGCTGGATCGCCTCCGGCCATGCGCTCGCGGCCGGGCAGCGGCTGATGGCCGACGGCACCGTCGCCGAGCTGACCCGGCTGAAACGCATCGACGCCGCGCGCCGCCAGCAGACCGCAGCACGGCTGCTCGCCGGCTACCAGCTCGCCGCCGATCCGCGCTCCTATCATCTCTGGCTGACGCTGCCGCCGCACTGGCGCTCGCAGACTTTCGTCGCGGCAGCAGCAAGGCGCGGCATCGCGCTGACGCCGTCCTCGACCTTCGCGATCGCGCACGGTCATGCGCCGAATGCGGTGCGGCTCGCGCTCGCCCCGCCCTCGCCCGAGCAGCTCGATTCCGGCCTGCGCACCATCGCCTCGCTGCTCGGCACCAAGGAGGACGATTTCGACTCGACGGAGTAGGGCTCTCATTTGACGCGTTTTCTTCACGCGAACCGGACCTCACTTCGCTCGCAAACGCTTTAGGGCAGCAGGGCCTTCGGCACGCGGTCGAAACTGTAGCTCTGCGGCCGGTTGCGCCGCACGAAACCGCCGACCTGCCAGGCGAACAGCGCGGCGAAGCCGAGGACGAACAGCACGCCGGCGAGCTCGCCGGTCAGAAGCGCGCGGATCAACAGCCCCGCCATTGCCACAGCGAGCGCGGCCAGGAACGCCAGCATCACCGCATAGGTCTTGCGGCCGAGGCCCGCGGTCAATTCGGCGCGGCTGCCGGCTTTGGCCATCCGCGCATGCAGCTCGATCAGGAAGTCGCGAAAGCCGTTGTCCTGCGGCGCCATCAGCGCCGCGGTCTGCCAGCTCGTCGACAGGATCGCGATGCGGCCGCCGCCAGCGCGGCTGATATCGGCGCGGAAGCGGTGCTGCTGCATCGACACCGGACGGAACGACAGCCGGATCGCCGAGATCTCGTCATAGCGCCACAGGCCGGAGCGGCCGGCGATGTGCCAGGACAGCCCCTGCTCCGTCAGCTCGAAGCGATGCGCCGAGCCGATCAGCGAGGCCTTGTAGGCATAGCTCGTGGTCGAACCCGCTTCCGCTCCCGGCATGTCGTCAACGAACCCATGGGCGATCGCTTGGGCGATCGGCTTGCGCGATCGCCCCCGGCCATCCTACAAGCGAGACATGGCTGAGACGACCTTTTTTCCGCGCCGCCTGATTCTCGGCGCCGCGATGATCTCCGGTGTGTTGCTGGCGCTCGCGGTGCACATGCTGGGCGCGCGCTACGGTCTCGATCTCGGCCGCCTCTGGCGCTCCGACACGCATGAGTTCATTCCGGCGGGCGCCGCCATCGCCTGGTGGCTGATCGCCACCGTCGGCTTCTCCGGCGGCTATTTCACGGCGAGCCTGATGCAGAGCGCCGTCTCCGGACAGATCCCGCAGCGGATGCGGCAATTCCTGATCGCGGTCGGCGTGCTGCTGCTTGCGGGAGCGGGTCAGGCGGCGTCGGCGCCGAGCCCGATCCCGACCGTCTCGGGCGTGCTCGCCGGGCTTGCCGCCCTGTGTCTCGGCGCCGTGATGGCGTTCTGCGGCGCGCATTTCGCGCTGCGCCGAAGCTGACCTCTCAAGCCGACGCGCGCAGCCGCGGCCGTTCCAGCATGATCGCGACATCCGAGGCGGGCCGCGGCTTGCTGAACAGATAGCCTTGCGCCTGGGTGCAGCCCTCGCGCCGGAGCAGCTCGAGCTGCGCGTCGTTCTCGACGCCCTCTGCCGTGGTGACGATGCCGAGGCTGCGGCCGAGGCCGGTCACGGCGCGAATGATCGCCATGGAATCCTCGCGCGTCGCCAGCTCCGACACGAAGGAGCGGTCGATCTTGATCTTGTCGAACGGGAAGCTGCGCAGATAACTCAGCGACGAATAGCCGGTGCCGAAATCGTCGAGCGAGATCCGCACGCCCATGGCACGCAGCTCGTGCAAGGTCGTCAGCGTCGCCTCGCTGTTCTGGAGCAGGACGGATTCGGTGATCTCGAGCTCGAGACGGCGCGCACCGAGTCCCGATATGGCCAACGCCTCTGTCACCGCCGCGATCAGGTTCGGGCTCTTGAACTGCACCGGCGACAAATTGACGGCGACGTCGACATCGTCGGGCCAGGTGGCCGCGTCGGCACAGGCGGAGCGCAGCACGAACTCACCAAGCTGAACGATGAGCCCGGTCTCCTCGGCCAGCGGGATGAAGCTGATCGGCGCGATCAGCCCGCGTTGCGGATGGTTCCAGCGCAGCAGCGCCTCGAAGGCGACGACGCGACCGCTGGCGACCTCGCGGATCGGCTGGTAATAGACCTGAAACTCGTCGCGTTGCAGCGCCGCGCGCAGATCCATTTCCAGAAGGCGCCGCGCCTGCGCACGCGCATCCATGCCGGTCTCGAAGAAGCGGTAGGTGCCGCGGCCATCCGCCTTGGCGCGATAGAGCGCAAGATCCGCGTTCTTGAGCAGCTCGTCCGGATTGCTGCCGTCCTGCGGCGACAGCGAGATGCCGATCGAGACGCCGATCACGATCTGATGGTCGTCGATCTGGTAAGGCGCCGAGATCACCTCGACGAGGCGTCCGGCAAGCGATCGCGCGGCGATCTCCTCGGAGCGTCCGATCTGGACCACCGCGAACTCGTCGCCGCCGAGCCGCGCCACGGTGTCCTGTTCGCCGACGGTGGCCTCGAGCCGGCGGCCGACTTCCTTGAGCAGCGCATCGCCGATGGGATGGCCGAGCGAGTCATTGATGTCCTTGAAGTGATCGAGATCGAGGCAAAGCACAGCGAGCTGGTCGCCCGACTTGGTCTGGCGCAGCCCCTGCTCGAGCTGTTCGTGGAACAGCACCCGGTTCGGCAGGCTGGTCAGCGCGTCATGTCGCGCCATGTGCGAGATCTTGGCCTGCGCCTCCAGCCATTCGGTGATGTCCTCGAAGGTCGCGACCCAGCCGCCGCCCTGCATCGGCTGGTTGACGACCCGGATGGAGCGGCCGAACCGGTTGACGACGTCGGTCGTGGTGCGGCCCTCGCGCGCATCGGCGACGAGGCGGGCGAAGAATTCATCCGCATCGCCCTGCCACTGGCCCTTGGCCTGCTCTTCCCTGAGCACGTCGACCAGCAATCGGCCGGCGAGCGGCACGTCGGTTCGACGGAGCATCGCGGCATAGCGCTCGTTGAACAGGATGATCTTGCCGTCGGCGTCGAACATGCACAGCCCCTGCGACATGTTCTCCAGCGCGCTGTCGAGCACGATCTGCTGGCGGCCCAGTTCGCCCTTGGCGCGGCGGTCGAGCAGCGCGGCCACGAGCGCAATCGCGATGATCGCGACGGCGGCGCTGGCAGTCAGGAACGACAGCGAGGCCGGCGGGACCGAGAGCCCGCTGATCGCGATCGTCGGGTCCGGCGTCAGCAGCACCGCGCCCATCGCGGTGAAATGATGGGCAACGATCGCGAGCGTCAACAGAGCAGTCGCGCTCAGCGCATGTCGAATGCCGTCACCTCGCGCGGCGACGAACAGCGCGAGCGCTGCGAAGACGATTCCGAACAGCACCGAGGCGGCAACCGTGCTCCGGATCCAATCCAGCCGTGCCGGCATCTCCAGCGCCGCCATGCCGGTGTAATGCATCGCCGCGACACCAAGGCCGACGATGGCGCCGCCGACGACGATCCACACCGGGCGCGAGGACGCCACGGCGATGCTGAGGCCCACGAAGGTCAAGGAGATCGCAAGCATCAGCGACAGAATTGTCACCGGGATGTTGTAGGCGCCGGCGCTTCCCGGGCCGTAGGCCAGCATCGCGATGAAATGCGTCGCCCAGATGCCGCATCCGCTCACGGCCGCATCCAGGGCGATCCAGGCCAGGCGCCCGGCTCCGTGCGTCGCGCGTGCGCGCTGAAACAGGCTGATCGCCGCGGCGCTGGCGAGCAGGCACACCGCGCCCCCAAGGGCCACCAGTCGCCAGTCATGCTCGTCGGTGAGACAGTAGAGAACTTGATACATTGCCGGCCCCTATCGACCCGCACTTGAGCCGACAGTGGTGGACGATCGGTAACCGGCTACAAACCTGCTCCGGAAGTGGTGAATGGAAGATGAGCGAGTTCGCTCACATTGCTGATCCTCGCGACGGCGCACCGAAGCAGCACCACGGCAGCGGGAAGCGAACAAGCACAAGCGCCGCGCGGACCGTCGCGCGGCGCTCGTAGTTTCCTCTACTCAGCTCGCCGCGCGCAGATTCACCTTGCTCTCGGCGAGTGTCGTCAGCTTCTGGTCGGTCGCCTTCTCCTCCTCGAGCGTCTTGGCGAGCACCGCCGCACAATCGTTGCGGCCGAGCTGCTTGGCCCAGGCGATCAGGCTGCCGTAGCGGACGATCTCGTAATGCTCCGCGGCCTGCGCCGCATTGATCAGGGCCGCGTCGAGCACCGCCTTGTCGGCGACTTCGCCGGCGGTCTCCTCGGCTTCCTCGATGATGCCATCGATCGCCGGGCAGTCGACCGCCTTCACGGCGACGCCGTGCATCTTGAAGACCTCCTCGAGCCGAGCAACGTGCTGCTTGGTTTCCTCGAGGTGCGTCAAAAAGCCCTGTTTCAGCTGCGGATCAGTGGCCTTGGTCGCCATCTTCGGCAGCGCCTTGGTGAGCTGCTGCTCGGCGTAATAGATGTCCTGGAGCTGATGTACGAACAGGTCGTTCATGGTCTTGATGTCTTTTGTGAACAGTCCCATCGTTCCGATCCTCTCGGGTCTTGGGAACACGGAGGCGCCGGCTTGCACGAAAAAGCCGCGTATTCCGCCATGTTCGATTGCTGATGGAGGCTAACGACCACGCGGCATCGACGTTCCAAAAACGCCGATACGGCTCTGCGCTGGAACAATGCGGACGGCGCCGGGATTTGAGACCGTGTCGGCACGGTGAGCGCGCGGGATGAGCCGGGTTCGCGACTCATATGCTTAACGCGCCGCCGATATGAACCGCGTATGACAAAGTTGCCCGCCGAACGCAGAACCTATTGTTGTCAAGGGCTGCACAAGCCGCTGATTTTGCCTTAAATGAGCTGGATCATGCCTAGCGATCGATGCCTGCCTTTTGGCCGTGATCGCACCCGACCGGCCAATGTCTGGCCCGGTCGGTCTTGCCCCCCGCCGGGAGGATGAATGCACGGACTGCTGCCCGCGTTGAAACGCGGCTTCAACAGATGGATCGGCTGGCGACGGCTCGGCGTCGCCGCGAGCATCTTCATCATCGCGTTTGCGATCACCACGCTGGTGCGGACGCTCAAGGGCATCGATACCGGGGTCATCCTGACCGCGTTGACGGAGATTCCCCGCGGCAACATCGGGCTGGCGGCGATCTGCGTCTTTTTCGCGTTCTGTACGCTGACCTTCTACGACTATTTTGCGCTGCGAACGATCGGCAAGAAGCACGTGCCCTATCGCATTGCGGCGCTGTCCAGCTTCACGTCCTATTCGATCGGGCACAACATCGGCGCCACGGTCTTCACCGGCGGCGCGATCCGCTTCCGGATCTATTCGGACTACGGACTGAACGCGATCGACGTCGCGAAGATCTGCTTCCTGTCGGGCCTGACCTTCTGGCTCGGTAACATCTTCGTGCTCTCGATCGGCATGGCCATCCATCCGGATGCGGCCTCCTCGATGGATCAGCTGCCCTCCTCGCTCAACCGGTTGATCGCCCTCGGCGGCCTCGCATCGATCGGCGCGTATCTGGTCTGGCTCTGCATGGGCGAGAAGCGCCGCGAGCTCGGCCAGAAGGGCTGGAAGGTGGTGCTGCCCTCGGCGCCCCTGACCTTGGTGCAGATCCTGATCGGCGTCGTCGATCTCGGCTTCTGCGCCACGGCAATGTACCTCTTGATGCCGGCCAACCCGCCGATCGACTTCATGTCGCTCGCGGTCGTGTTCATCCTGGCGACCCTGATCGGCTTTGCCAGCCACGCGCCGGGCTCGATCGGCGTGTTCGATGCCGCCATGCTCGTGGCGCTGCCTCAGTTCGGCCGCGAGGAGCTTCTGGCCACGCTGCTGGTGTTCCGTATTCTCTATTTCGTGATCCCGTTCGGCCTTGCCATCTCCATCATGGGCACGCGCGAGCTTTGGACGAATGTGGTCGCGCCGTGGCAGGAGCGGCGGCGGCTGGCGGAAGCCTGCGCGCAGGCCAACCTGCCCAAGGAGGTGACGCCGATGGAGCGCGAACGGCTGCTACGGCGGGCCAGCAAGCGCTGAGCCGCCGACGCCACCTCCGCAATCGTCGGGCAAGGGTTGCAGGCCGCGGCACAATCCTCTCTTATTTCCGCCTCAACTTTGCCGTTGAAGACGCGGGCCATGATTTCCGTATTCCTTCGCACCCTCTCGGCCGGCGCCGTGCTGCTTGCCGGCATCCTTGCTTTGCCCGAGCGCGCCGCCGCGCAGGACGCCGGCACCATGCAGATCAGCTGGGAGGTGCGTAACCGCTTCCGGCTCTTCCGCGAGGAGCGCGACTTCCTGCTCCATGTCGAGAACGCGCGTAACCGCAGCATTCTAGCCGCCGAACAGTCCCTCGAGCTCCAGAGCGAGGGCCGCGGCTGGGCCCGCAACATGGTCAACCGGCTCTGCATCGACCTGCAGGGCCGGGTCAACCAGCCCTGCACCCGCGACAACGTCAAAGAGAACTACATCACGCCGATCGACCATCCCGTGACGGTGCGCCTGACCGGCGCGGTGCCGGTCGGCGCCACCTGCGCCTGGTCGTTCGATGACGGCGATGGCCCGCAGAGCTCGACCTTCGACTGCGCCGAGCCGATCAATTTGCGTGTCCGCTACGGCAAGCCGACGGTTGCGACCGTCGATATCTCGGCCGGCTCCGATCCGACCCAGCGGATCCAGACCGAGATCCAGGTCCGCGACATCTTCATCGCAGGTCTCGGCGACAGCATCGCCTCCGGCGAAGGCAATCCGGACCGGCCGCTGGCGCTGTCGGACGAAGGCTTCTGCTTCCGCTCCTATCTCGGCACCGCCGGCGCGCAGTACTACCGGCCGAGCCGCCACGGCTTCAAGGGCGGCCGCGCCTGCGAGGCGCCGGATACGCTCGCCAACTGGCAGCGCTACAGCGCGCTCTGGTTCAATGCGCCGTGCCATCGATCGCTCTACAGCTATCAGGCGCGCACCGCGCTGGCGCTCGCGGTGCGCTACACCCACATCGCCGTGACCTTCCTGCCGCTCGCCTGCACCGGCGCCAGCATCGGCGACGGGCTGCTCGGCTCGCAGCGCGCCCGCGAATGCCCGCCCGGCAAGACCGGCGTCTGCAACACCAGCGTGAACGCGCAAGTCGCCGAGCTGCGGGAAGCCGTCACTGCGGCGAAGAAGCGCCAGCCCGATCGCACGCTCGACCTCGTGCTGCTCTCGGTCGGTGCCAACGACGTCTATTTCTCCGGTCTCGTCGCCGACGTCATCGTCGAAACCGCGACCGAGCGCGCGCTGTTCCGCCGCTCCGGCGTGTTGGCGAGCGTCGACGATTCCCGCGATGCGCTCCAGCGCGAGCTGCCGCAGAATTTCGTCAAGCTGCGCGAGGCGCTGAAGCCGCTGGTCGGCGGCGACCTCTCGCACGTGGTCTATGTCTCCTATGCCAATCCTGCGCTCGCCGACGGCGGCGCGCCCTGCCGCGGCGGCCGGGCCGGCTTCGACATCCACCCGTCCTTCAATGCCGATCCGCAGCGCCTTTCCCGCGTCTCCGCCTTCGTCGACAGCGAATTCCTGCCGCAGCTGAAGGGGCTCGCCACCTGCACCCGCGGTGCGCTGTGCCGCGATCCCGAAGCCGACCGCATGACCTTCGTCGATGCGCACCAGGCCGCGTTCGCCGAGCACGGCTTCTGCGCCCGTTCCGGCAACGATCCCGAATTCGACCGCAGCTGCTTTGCCGCGAACGGCCAGAGCTTCGATCCCGACATCGTCAGCGCGGCGAGCCAGCCGATGCTGTGCGGCCGCGGCGCCTCGGAGTACCGCGCCTACCTGCCCCGCGCGCGCTGGATCCGCGACGCCAATGACAGCTATTTCGCCGCGATGACCTATCCGCAGGGCCTGCCGGCGGCGAGCCAGCCGACCGACATCCACGATGCGGCCTGGGGCGTGCTCTCCGCCGTCTATGGCGGCGCGGTGCATCCGAGCGCCGAGGGCCATGCCGCGATGGCCGACGCGGCGCTGCCGGCGGCGAGCGCCGTGCTCGGTCTCGACGCCGTGCCGCCGAACGTGACGCGCGGACTGCTGCCGCAGCTGCTGCCCAGCGCGCAGCAATAGCGCGCGCTGTCTCCACACACTCACCGTCATCGCCCGGCTTGACCGGGCGATCCAGTACTCCGTGACAGCAATGATTTAATCGAGAAGCCGCGGCGTACTGGATTCCCCGCCTTCGCGGGGAATGACAGTGGTGTGGGTCGTATCGTCTCGCGCCCCCAACCTGCCGTTCCATCGATCCAAAAACAGCATCGATCGATACTGCCTTGAACTTGGACACTTCGCCGCGCGCACCTCTAGGACTCGTGTCGGGCAAACGGCCGAGGCTTAAGAGAGGCGCGTGATGAGCGCAGTGGCGTCCGCAGCGGGACGTGAGGCGGTCTCGCATCAGCCTGTTCCTCCTGAGGGCTCCCATGGGAGCTTGACCAGGCAACTCAACGGCGGCCCACAAGGCCGCCGTCTTTGTTTTGGGGGTGATCGATGCTAGAAGTGCCGGGGAAACGCCTTATTCATCTAAGGCATGTATCGATGTTCGACCTCAACCAGCTCCGCTGTTTCGTCACGGTGGCGGAGGAATTGCACTTCGGCCGCGCCGCCGTGCGGCTCAACATGACGCAGCCGCCGCTGTCCCGGCAGATCCAGGTGCTCGAGCACATCATCGACGCGCCGCTCTTGGAGCGCACCAGCCGCTCGGTGCGCCTCACCCCGGCCGGGCGCAGCTTCCTGCCGGAGGCGCGGCGCATCCTCAAGCTTGCCGAAAGCGCTTCGCAGGTGGCCCGCCGCATCGCGCTCGGCAAGACCGGCTCGCTGAAGGTCGGCTTCACCGCGGCCGCGGCCTATGGCTTCCTGCCCGAACTCATCGCCGCCTGCCGCGCCAAGCTGCCGGAGGTCGATTTCTCTCTGAAGGAGATGGTATCGGGCGATCAGTTCGAGGCGCTGACCTCGGGCCAGATCGATGCCGGCCTGCTGCGGCCGCCGATCGCGCGGCCCGAGCTTGCCAGCCGCCGCGTCGTCGCCGAGCCGCTGCTCGCGGCGATCCCGAAGAAGCATCCGCTCGCGAATGCCGACGGCATCACCATCAAGGATTTCGACGACCAGCCCTTCGTGATGTACTCGCCCTATGAGAGCCGCTACTTCCACGATCTCCTGGTGGCGCTGTTCACCCGCGCCGACGTGCTGCCGCGCTACGTCCAGCATCTCAGCCAGATCCACTCGATCCTCGCGATGGTGCGCGCCGGCCTCGGCCTCGCCATCGTACCGGCGGCAGCGGCGAGCCTGAAGATCTCCGACGTCCGCCTGCGTCCGCTGAAGCTGCGCACGCGCGTTCCGGTCGAGCTGTTCATGGTGTGGCGGCGCGAGGACGAGAACCCGCTGCTCTCGGCGCTGGTCAAGATCGCCGGCGAATTGTCCTCCGCGGAGCTGGCGGAGGATTGATGCTCAATCCGCATCGGTCGATATAGGCTTTGGCTTGGACGCGCATCGAACGGTCTCCTAAACCACGGCGCATGGACGTGCGGCCTCTGCTTGCGTCCTCCGCAACACGAGAAGGGAGCGCCCATGAGCAAGATGACCCCGCAGGAAATGGCCCAGAAGATCGGATCGGGCCTCCTGTCCTTCCCCGTCACGCCGTTCAGGGCGGACTACTCCTTCGACGAGGCGACCTATCGCGCCAACATGGACTGGCTGTGCGGTTATGACGTCGCAGGCCTGTTCGCCGCGGGCGGCACCGGCGAGTTCTTCTCGCTGACGCCATCAGAGGTTCCGCAGGTCGTGAAGGTCGCCGTCGACGAGACCAAGGGCCGCGTGCCCGTGCTCGCCGGCACCGGCTACGGCACCGCGATCGCCCGCGAGATCGCGATCGGTGCGGAACAGGCCGGCGCCGACGGCCTCCTGCTGCTGCCGCCCTACCTCACCCATTCCGAGCAGGAAGGCCTTGCCGCCCATGTCGAGGCGGTCTGCGCCGCCGTGAAGATCGGCGTCATCGTCTACAACCGTGACAACGCCATCCTCCAGCCCGACACGCTCGCGCGCCTTGCCGAGCGCTGCCCGAACCTCGTCGGCTACAAGGACGGCATCGGCGACATCGAGCTGATGACCCGCGTCTACACCAAGCTCGGCGACCGCCTCACCTATGTCGGCGGCCTGCCGACCGCCGAGACCTTCGCGCTGCCCTATCTCGACATGGGCGTGACGACCTATTCCTCGGCCGTGTTCAACTTCGTGCCGGAATTCGCCACCAACTTCTACGCCGCGGTGCGCAAGCGCGACCACGCCACGATCCAGGCCGGCCTGAAGGATTTCATCCTGCCGCTGATCGCGATCCGCAACCGCAAGAAGGGTTACGCGGTCTCGATCATCAAGGCCGGCATGAAGGTGATCGGCCGCGATTCCGGCCCGGTCCGTCCGCCGCTGACTGATCTCACCGAGCAGGAGATGGCGGAGCTGACCGCACTGGTGCAGAAGCTGCCCGCCGCACGATCGTCACAACAGGCTGCAGAATAGCAAGACGACAGGGAGGAGCCTGCGATGGCCCAGACTGAGATTTCCGGCGCGTCAGTCGCCGGAGCACCTGTTATCACGGCGATGCAGGTGATCCCGGTCGCTGGCCGCGACAGCATGCTCCTCAACCTGAGCGGCGCGCATGCGCCGTTCTTCACCCGCAACATCGTCATCCTCACCGACAATGCCGGCCACACCGGCGTCGGCGAGGTGCCGGGCGGGCAGAAGATCTGGCAGACGCTCCAGGACGCGCGCGACCTCGTGATCGGAAAGACGGTCGGCGCGATGAACAACATCCTCGCCGATATCCGTACCGCCTTCGCCGACCGCGACGTCGGCGGACGCGGCAAGCAGACCTTTGATCTTCGCGTGATGATCCATGCGGTCACCGCGATCGAATCCGCGCTGCTCGACCTGCTCGGCCAGCATCTCGGACTGCCCGTCGCAGCACTGCTTGGCGAAGGCCAGCAGCGCACCAGCGTCGAGACGCTCGGCTATCTCTTCTTCGTTGGCGACCGCCGTAAGTCGAAGCTCGACTACGTCACTGGCGAGACCGGCAAGCCCGACTGGTTCAACCTCCGCCACCAGGAGGCGATGTCGCCAGAGGCCGTGGTGCGGCTTGCGGAGGCGACCCACGACCATTACGGCTTCGCCGACTTCAAGCTCAAGGGCGGCGTGCTCCGCGGCGAGCAGGAGATCGAGGCGGTTACCGCAATCGCAAAACGCTTCCCCAGCGCGCGCGTCACGCTGGACCCCAACGGCGCCTGGTCGCTCGATGAGGCGATCAGCCTCTGCAAGGGCATGCATGGCATCCTCGCTTATGCCGAGGACCCCTGCGGCGCCGAGGCCGGCTTCTCCGGCCGCGAGATCATGGCCGAGTTCCGCCGCGCCACCGGCCTGCCGACCGCCACCAACATGATCGCCACGGACTGGCGGCAGCTCTCCCATGCGCTGCGGCTCGGGGCCGTGGACATCCCTTTGGCCGATCCTCATTTCTGGACCATGCAAGGCTCGGTGCGCGTGGCCCAGACCTGCCGTGACAACGGCCTGACCTGGGGCTCGCACTCCAACAACCATTTCGACATTTCGCTTGCCATGTTCACCCATGTCGGCGCCGCCGCCCCCGGCAAGGTCACCGCGATCGACACCCACTGGATCTGGCAGGACGGTCAGGCGCTGACGAAGGAGCCGCTCCAGATCAAGGGTGGCAAGATCGCCGTCCCTGATAGCCCGGGCCTCGGCATCGAGATCGACCGCCCAGCCATCGAGGCCGCGCACGAGCTTTACAAGAAGCATGGACTCGGCGGGCGGGATGACGCTATGGCCATGCAGGACTTGATCCCCGGCTGGACGTTTGACGACAAGCGTCCCTGCCTCGTGCGTTAGAAACGTTCCCCTGGAGGAAAAAGATGACAGCGATCCTGAAGAACTTCATCGGCGGCGAATGGGTCGACGGCTCCGGCGTCACCAGGAACATCAACCCCTCCAACACCAATGATCTCGTCGGCGAATATGCCAAGGCCGACAAGGCGCAGACCGAGAAGGCGATCGCCGCCGCGAAGGCCGCCTTCCCCGCCTGGGCACAGTCGACCCCGCAGGCGCGCTACGACGCGCTCAACAAGATCTCGGCTGAAATCCTGGCCCGTAAGGAAGAGCTCGGCCGCCTGCTCGCGCGCGAGGAAGGCAAGACCCTCCCCGAAGGCATCGGCGAGGTCGCCCGCGCCGGCCAGATCTTCGCGTTCTTCGCCGGCGAAGCGCTGCGCCTGATCGGCGAGAAGGGCGCCTCGGTGCGTCCCGGCCTCGACGTCGAGCTCACCCGTGAGCCGGTCGGCGTCGTCGGCATGATCACGCCCTGGAATTTCCCGATCGCGATCCCCGCCTGGAAGATCGCGCCGGCGCTCTGCTACGGCAACACCGTGGTGTTCAAGCCGGCCGAGCTGGTGCCTGGGTCTGGACATGCGCTCGCCGAGATCATCACCCGATCCGGGATTCCCGCCGGCGTGTTCAACCTCGTCGTCGGCTCCGGCTCGGTGGTCGGCCAGACCCTGCTCGAGCATCCGGACGTCGCCGCGATCTCCTTCACCGGCTCGGTGCAGACGGGACGCAAGATCGCGCAGACCTGCGTGCTCTCGAACCCCATGAAGAAGTTCCAGCTCGAGATGGGCGGCAAGAATCCGCTGGTCGTGCTCGACGACGCCGACCTCAAGACTGCCGTCGAGGTCGCCGTCAACGGCGCTTATTTCTCGACCGGCCAGCGCTGCACCGCCTCATCCCGCCTGATCGTCACCGAGGGTATCCACGACCGCTTCGTCGCCGCCATGGCCGAGCGTCTGAACAGCCTGTCGGTGGACGATGCGCTCAAGGCCGGCGTGCATATCGGCCCCGTGGTGGACCAGAACCAGCTCGACCAGGACCTCCGCTACATCAAGATCGGACAGGACGAAGGCGCCAAGCTCGCCTTCGGCGGCGAGCTGCTGAAGCGCGAGAATCCCGGCCACTATCTCCAGCCAGCGCTGTTCACCGAAGCCAACAACAACATGCGCATCGCGCGTGAGGAGATTTTTGGCCCGGTCGCCGCCGTCATTCGTGCGAAGAATTACGAAGAGGCGCTCGCCATCTCCAACGACACCGAGTTCGGCCTCGCCTCCGGCATCTGCACCACCAGCCTGAAATACGCATCGCATTACAAGCGCAATAGCGAGTCCGGCATGGTGATGGTCAATCTGCCGACTGCCGGCGTCGACTATCACGTGCCGTTCGGTGGCCGGAAGGGCTCGAGCTACGGCGCCCGTGAGCAGGGCTCCTACGCGCGCGAGTTCTACACCACGGTGAAGACGGCTTACACCAATCCGGGCTGAGATATCGTTGAGATTGTAGGGTGGGTTAGCGCAGCGTAACCCACCTCTTCTGCTTTCCGCAGATACAGACATTGGTGGGTTACGCCGAGTGATTGCGCTCCGCGCAATCACGGGGCTAACCCACCCTACACTTCGGAGTCCTCGATGGACCAGGACGTCGCAGCGAAAGAGCAGCCCCGCTACATCAAGCTCAACGAGCGCGACAATGTCGCGATCGTGGTCAATGATTTCGGGCTCCCCGCCGGCGCGCGCTTTGCCAGCGGCCTGACGTTGCGCGCCTTCGTGCCGCAGGGACACAAGACCGCGCTGGTCGACATTGCGGAAGGCGAACCGATCGTCCGCTATGGCGAGATCATCGGCTACGCGCTGTCGCCGATCCTGGCCGGCGAATGGGTGGACGAGGCGCGCATCCGCATGCCGGAGGCCCCTGCCCTCGACAAGCTCGAAATCTCGACCGCCGTCCCCGCACCGCTGCCGCCGCTCGAAGGCTTCACCTTCGAGGGCTACCGCAATCCGGATGGTTCGGTCGGCACCAAGAACATCCTCGGCATCTCCTCCTCCGTGCAATGCGTCAAGGGCACGATGGAATATGCGGTGAAGCGCATCCGCGCCGAGCTGCTGCCGAAATATCCGAACGTGGATGACGTCGTGCCGCTGACGCACGCCTATGGCTGCGGCGTCGCCATCACCGCGCCCGACGCGGTGGTGCCGATCCGCACTCTGCAGAACCTCGCGCTCAACCCGAATTTCGGCGGGGAGATCCTCGTTGTCGGCCTCGGCTGCGAGAAGCTCGCACCCGAACGCCTGGTGCCGGAAGGCGTGGGTGACGCCATCGTGCGCATGCAGGACGAGGCTTTCAACGGCTTTGGCGCCATCGTCGAGGCGATCATGACCCAGGCCGAAGCGCGGCTCAAGGTGCTCAACACCCGCAAGCGCGAGACCTGCCCGGCGTCCGATCTTGTCATCGGGCTGCAATGCGGCGGCAGCGATGCCTTCTCCGGCGTCACTGCCAATCCCGCCGTCGGCTTCGCCGCGGACCTCCTGGTGCGCGCCGGCGCCACCGTGATGTTCTCGGAAGTGACTGAAGTGCGCGACGCGATCCAGCTGCTCACCCGCCGCGCCATCAACGAGGACGTCGGCCGCGCGCTGGTGCGCGAGATGGCCTGGTATGATTCCTATCTCGCCCGCGGCGGCGCCGACCGCAGCGCCAACACCACGCCCGGCAACAAGAAGGGCGGCCTCGCCAACATCGTCGAGAAGTCGCTGGGCTCGATCGTCAAGTCCGGCTCGAGCGCGATCACCGGCGTGCTCTCGCCCGGCGAGAAGGCAACGCAGAAGGGCATGCTGTTCGCCGCGACACCCGCCTCCGACTTCATCTGCGGCACGCTGCAGCTCGCCTCGGGCATGACGTTGCAAGTGTTCACCACCGGCCGCGGCACGCCCTATGGCCTTGCGGCAGCACCGGTGATCAAGGTCGCGACGCGCAGCGAGCTCGCGCGGCGCTGGAAAGACCTGATCGACTTCGACGCCGGCAAGATCGCAACCGGCGAGAAGACCATCGAGGAGACCGGCTGGGACCTGTTCCGCCTGATCCTCGATGTCGCCAGCGGCCGAACCAAACCCTGGTCGGACCGCTGGGGCATCCACAACGACCTCACGCTGTTCAATCCCGCGCCGGTGACCTAAAGCGTTTCCGAGCGAAGTGGGTCCCGGTTCGCGTCAAGAAAACGCGTCAAACAGAACCGTCACTGTCCCTCGATCAAGTGCATGTCGCCCAGCGTGAGCGGCAGGCTTCGGACGATGAGGTTCGCGATCGCCGCACGCAGCCGTTCGCTCGAACCCGCGTCCTCGAACGTCGCTTCGATCGGTCCGCTCGGGCCGGCGATCCGCACCGTTCCAGTGTTGTCGAGCGGCGCGGCCGCCCTCTTCTCGATCACGTCGAACGACTTGCCCTCGATGATGCGAACCTCGTACAAGGCGTGGATCAGTCCGTAATCCGCAAGCAGCGTCCGATATTCGGCGAACCCGACGCCCTCGACGTTGCGGCCGTTTCCAAGCTTCGATCTCGCCCGGGTGACGACGATATACGCATCCAGTCCCTGCGGCGTGACATCGCTGCGAACCAGCTCCTTGAACGGGTCGCTCCGCAGCAGATTGACCGGCGCGACTACCGAATCCCTGATCGCGGCGAAGGCCGCGCGCCGGTAGCTCACCGGCTGCACATGAAACCGTCCGCTCAGCAGCTTCGTCGCCTGCTGGACGATCAGCTCGTCCAGCCCCCATGCGCTGATCGAAGCGGTCTGCGCGGCGTTGTCGAGCCCGGTCAGGCCGGCTCGCGTCAGGCTGATCTCCTCGCCGATCGCCGAGATGATACCGACGGTCTTGATCGCTTGGAGCCGGCTCGCACGCGTCTCGAACGCCGCGGCGGCACCGAGCGCGACGCTGGCGATCGCGCAGGCGAGAGTTAGGATGATCTTGCCACGCATGGTCTATCGGATCCTGAAATCGAACGAATAGGACGCACCGAGACCGACGGTGGTCTGGTTCGAGGATCCCCGCAGCTTCACCAGCGGGCTATCCGCGACATCGCCGAGCAGCTTCTGGTACTCGACATAGGCGTGGACCTCCCACTGCGGGTTGATGCGGTAGGAGATCTGGCTGCCGAAACCGACCGAGTGCGCACCGCCTCTGGCATCGTATCTCGGAAGCCCCGATGCCAGCGCCTGCACGGCATCGACGCCGAAATACGGCGCAGTGGCATTGGTGCTCTTCCAGGTGAAGCGCGGGCCGGCCGAGATCGTCAGCCTTTGAATCAGCGGCACGATGACGTCGGCAGATACATCCGCGACGGTGCCGGTATGGCCGCCCATGCCCTGGCGCAACTCGCTGCGCAGGCGCAGCCAGTCGACCGGATAATACTCCACGAAGCCGCCGAGCTCATAGGCGGCGTCGACATTGCCAAGGCCGGTCAGCTCGGCATATTTGTCGGCCTTCCTTGAGGCGACATATTTGAACGCGGGGCCGGCGCGAAAATGGCCGATGTCGAGCAGCGCGATACTGGCGCTGTCGCGCGGTCCGCGAAACTGGTCGATCGATCCGGCGCGGCGGATGGAGAAGATCGGGATCGGAAGAAACTTCCCGTTGTTCGATCCGACGAACTCGGGCTTGTATTCGCCGCCGATGCCGACCATGACGGTCCAGTTGCCCGACGGCGAGGGCAGCATCGGCAGCTCCAATGGCGGCGCTGGCAGCGTGAAGGCGGTCTGCGCCGAGACTGATGGCGCAGTCGCCATGATCGCACCGAGTGCGGCGAGACAGGCGGTCGTCCGCCGCACAATCGCCGTGAGGCGGAGAGCGGCTTCTTCGAAATCATTCATTGCGGGGCCCCGGACCGGCCTTGCAGGCCGAGTCGACTGTTGTGATTAGGAGCCACAGCATCTGGTCCGGCTAAATTGCCCGAAGATTGCAAGGTGCGATCGGATGCTCCCCAGGGCCATGTCCGGCGCTGGCAGGCACGCCCGCCGGATCAACATTGCCCCAACATTGCATCGCCGCGATCACGCGCTCAAAAACGTGACGGGCCGTGCCCGCGAGCTCGCCCGGTCCTGCCTTTTATTCGCCAAGCTCGCCGCCTTTATGGGAACCCTCGCGCACGAGCCGAAGCGCCAGAGTTCGGCCAGGGAGCGTCACGGTCAGGGTTTTGTTGCCCCAGCAGAGTCAAGGACGACCCGCGTGCGCTCCCTCGTGATCGAAGACGAACCACAGATCGGCGCCTATGTCAGCCGGCTGCTCGGGCAATTGCACGGCATCGTCGACCTCGTCGGCTCGATCGCCGATGCCCGCCAGGCACTGGACAATTTCAAGTATGATCTGGCGATCGTCGACCGGATGCTGCCCGACGGAGATGCGCTCCAGGTGGTCACGGCGCTGAGCCAATCGGCGGAGCGGCCCGCAATCATCATGCTGACGTCCAAGGACGCCAAGGAGGACGTCGTCGAAGGGCTCAATGGCGGGGCCGACGACTATCTCGGCAAGCCGTTCGAGCCACAGGAATTGATCGCGCGCGTGCGCGCGGTGCTGCGCCGGCCCCGGCTGCTCGCCCCATCGGTGCTGTCGCTCGGCAACGTCGAGCTGCACCTCGGCAGCAACGAGGCGGTGGTCGCCGACACCAAGATCCTGCTGCGCCGGCGCGAGGCGCTGATCCTGGGGGCGCTGCTGATGCGGCGCGACCGCGTCATCACCCGCGCCGCCCTGATCGAGGAGATCTACGGCTTCGACGACGAGATCGAGTCCAACACGCTCGAGGCGCAGGTCTCGCGCTTGCGCAAGAAACTGGCCGAGCTCGGCGGCGACGTCGAGATCCGCAGCATGCGGGGCATCGGCTACATCCTGCGACTGGCAACGCCGCGATGACGTCGATCGCCCGGACCTTCGCGATCTCGCTCGGGATCGCCGCAACGACGATTTTCCTGATCATGCTTGGTATCTTCATCTGGCGGTATCCGACCGAGGAACGCGAGTTTAGGTCCTGTCAGGTCGTGGCTGCCGTTCTCGATCGCGCAACGGTCATCGAAGGGCAAAAACTGACGGTACGTTCGACTCCTGCCCTTGAGGAATTGAAGGCGGACAGCCCAAACCTCTGGTACGTCGTGTCCGCGGGCGACCTGCTCAGCGAATACGGCAGCGAACATCGGCCCGCGCTCCCCTTCGTATTCCCCTACCACGGGCCCGTCGGTTCGTCCGTCTTCAGCACGCTCGACCAGAACAGCACTTTCTGTCTATCCGCCGTACAACGGGGCTCGTTGCGGCTCGCGATGATGGTCGGCGAGCCTCAGGTCCGCTTTGCCCGGATTGCAAGGACGTTTCTCCTTCGCAGGGTCTTTTCGATCGCCCTGGTGGCGCTGGCCTTTGCCGCGACCGTCGCCATCGGTTCAGCGCTTGCCGCACGTTTCGTCTCTCGCAGCATCGAGCGGGTGGCGCGTCGCGCGCTCGCGATCGATCCCTCGGCGCCGCAGGGCCTGATCTCGCTATCCGAGGTCCCTCGCGAGTTGAAGCCGCTGGTCGAGGCGCTGAACCGCGCTTTCAGCGAGATCGATGCCTATATCAGGATGCAGCGCCGCTTCCTCGGCAATGCCGCCCATCAGCTCCGCACGCCGCTGACCCTGCTGCGCGCCAAGATCGACGATGTGCCCGATCCGGCCCTGAAGGCCGAGCTGGTGCGCGACGTCCGCCGGCTGACCTCGCTGGTCTCCGCGATGCTGGACCTGGCGCGATTGCAAAATCATGCGATCGAGAAGCGGCCGATCGATCTTGCCCAGATCACGCTGGACGTGCTGGCCGATTTCAGCCCGTCGGCGCTGGACGCCGGCATCGAGCTTGCGCTGGAGCACGATGGAAGAGGTCCCTTCGTGGTGCAGGGCGTAGACGCTGCGATCCGAAGTGCACTTGCCAATCTCGTCGGCAACGCGCTCATCCACGCCCATGGCGCGCGGCGCATCGTCGCCACGATCGGCTGCGATGGCGTGGCTATTCACGATGATGGCGCGGGCCTGCCCGACGGCGCCGAACACGGGCTGACCGAGCCGTTTCAGACCGGCAACGCCGCAGGTGCAGGCGCCGGTCTCGGCCTGTCGATCGTCCGCGAGATCATGGCGGCGCATGGCGGGGAGCTGGTCGTCGCTTCCGCGCCCGGCTACGGCACGACGATGCGCCTGCGCTTTGCCGCGGCCGCCGCGCCGGCGAGATCTGCGCAGCTCGATCTGCAAGAGCATTGAGCGGGCGCATCGGCGCTTTTCGCGAAACCGTCCGGAAACATTGGCGCGGAAAACGTCTTCCGCGTTTCGTCCCTTCGCATCACGCAATCAATATCTGCGCCGAAGACAACGGGAATGTTCGCGCACGGGCGAACCTGTTCTGCCATCGCGGCGACCAAACCTCCGATCGACATCTTCCACGGAGATTCTCCCATGCGTGTTCTCTCGATGATTGCCGTTGCCGGCGCCATGATTGCGAGCTCGGCCGCCGCGTTCGCCAGCGAACTTCCCTCCTATGAAGTGACGTCGTTTCCGATCACGACAACGCAAGTGCAGGTGCTCGGCGGCGCCGGCGTCGAGGAGCAGTCTGCGAGCCCCGCGATGATCGTCGCCGGCATGCCGGCCTCGCCCGTGCAGGTCGCCGTGCTGTCGCCGCGGATCAAGCAGCTCGCGAGCGCGGGTTCGAATAACCAGGCGCGCTAAGCTTGGCGTTGTCGCTCCGGTTCGGCGCTTCGCGCCGACCGGAATGACGCGCTTCTACGTCATGCTGCCCGGCATGAAGCAACGCACGCGCGGATGGCCGTCGATATAGTGCTTCCACACCATGGTGCGGCCGATCTTGTTCGGGACGGTGATCACGGCGCCGTCAGGCACCACGACCCACTCGTCGTCGATGCGCACGCGGTAGCGACCGCGATCGGACTCCCAATCGACGTCGGCGATGACGTAGCCGTCCGCATCCGAGCAGCATAGCCCGAACTCGCTACGCAAACTCTCGAACCAGGGTTTCAGGGGCGAGTTGGCGAAGCGGCCGTCGTCGCGCGCTAGCGCCGCATGCGTCAGAACCGCCAGCCCCAGCAGCACGGCGGCACACTGTCTTGCAGGTTTCATGTGGTCTCCGCGGTCGAAGTGATCACCGCGGGGCAAACGCTACCGTCCGCCTTCCGCATGGTGCGCGGCAGGCGTGGAGACGGCGACTCGCTCCCCCAGCAGCTTTGCCGACAGCTATGCAAATCCAGCGCCAGCGCGCATTCCGGGGAACTACTGGAGGGCGCCCGAGGCACGTTCGCCCTTCGGCGAAGGTGGCCGCACAGGCTGGAGACCCTGCGCTAGGGCCATTGAGACCGCGCAGCGTGCGGCTTGCGCCCTTACTGCTTTGCCGGCGACATCATCGCGCCGCCCTTTTTCGCCGCGGGCGCCGGTTGCTTGGCGGCAGCAGCCTGCGCGGGCAAGTATTTTGCGACGATGGCCGGATCGACCTGCGCGATGTTGGCATCGGGCAGGCGCGTCCAGGTCTCGTCCTTGCCGAGCAGCGCGATGCCGAGATAGCCGCGCAACGTCAGGGTCTGACCGTCGGGGCTGACCCGCATGTTGGCCTTCCAGATCTGGCCGTCGCGCGGATTGAGCACGTTGCCGCCCTCGTACTTCAATCCTTCGCGCTTCATGTCGCGGACGAAGGAGATGCCGAGCACCCGAGCGTTCTTGCGATCGTCGGTGCACTTGGAGCAGACCTCATTCGGGTCGTCGGTTGGCCGCGGGAAGGTCTTGGCGATCACGCCTTCGAAGACGCCGTTGCGATCGATGAAGAGGAACCATCCGACCGTCCTGCCGTCTTCGACCTTCTGCCAGAGGCCCGCCGCCGTGGGCTCGGCGGTCTGCGCCGCGCACGGCGTCACGATCGCGAGCGACAATGCGAGCGCCAGGAAGGAGAGCAGCCGAAAGCTGGAAACGAGAGTCCGCATTATGATCACCTTGCTGAGCCAATCACCTTTGCTGAGCCAAGACTTCGCAGAGCCAAACTGTGCTAAGCCAAAAACCTGGCCAAGCCTATGACCGGAATGGCCGCAGACTACGGCGATTTCACGAACGGTTCCAGCACCAGAAACATGGGGCATCGCCGCCCCGAACGCTTCCGTCAGTTGACACCGAGCTTCTTTTGCAGGCTGGAGGACGAGGTCGTGTACTGGAACACGAGCCGCTTCTCCGGATAGACATAACGATGGGCTTTTTGCGACATCAGCGCGCCCTCGTGGAAGCCGCACAGGATCAACTTGATCTTGCCGGGATAGGTGTTGATGTCGCCGATCGCGAAGATGCCCGGCACATTGGTCTCGAACGCGGACGTCTCGACCGGCACCAGATTGTTCTCCAGCGCGATGCCCCAATTCGCGACCGGGCCGAGCTTCATGGTCAGCCCGAAGAACGGCAGCATGGTGTCGCAGGCGATTTCGGTGACGCTGTTGTCGTTGCCCTTGACGGTCGCGCCGGTGAGCTTTCCGTCGGCGCCGGAGAGCGCGGTGACCTGGCCGAGCCGCAGATCCATCTTGCCACCGGCAACCAGCGCGCGCATCTGCTCGACACTATGGGGCGCGGCGCGAAACTCGTCGCGCCGATGCAGCAGCGTGATGCGCTTCGCAATCGGATGCAGATTGAGCGTCCAGTCGAGCGCGGAATCGCCGCCGCCGACGATCAGCACGCTCTTGTCGCGGAACGTCTCCATCTTGCGCACGGCGTAATGCACCGAGGTGCCTTCATAGGCCTCGATACCCGGTACCGGCGGGCGTTTGGGCTGGAACGAGCCGCCGCCGGCCGCGATCACCACCACCTTGCATTCGAACACCTTGCCGGCATCCGTGGTGCAGCGAAACAAGGGATCGCCGATCTTCTCCACGGTCTCGACCATCTCGCCGAGATGGAAGGTCGGATGAAACGGCTTGATCTGCTCCATCAGCGCGTCGGTCAGCCCCTGCCCCGAAACCTGGGGAATGCCGGGAATGTCGTAAATCGGCTTTTCCGGATAGAGCTCGGCACACTGGCCGCCGACCTTGTCGAGGATGTCGACGAAATGCGCCTTCATGTCGAGAAGGCCGAGCTCGAAGGCGGCGAACAGACCACACGGCCCGGCCCCAATAATCAGCACATCGGTTTTGATCACGTCGCTCATGTCGTCTCTTTATCGATCGTTATCGGTTGGACGGCGCCCGTTGGGCAGAGGTGACCCTGCCTGTCTAGCCAACGGGGATGGAACAGGGAAGGCATAAAAGCGGGATCGCCCCGCAGCCGCGCCCACTTGCCGGGGCAAAATAACTGGGCTGTAACGAGAATGGATATGACGGAGATCAATCGGTGAACGCGCCAGCCCGCCTCGACACGACCCCGCGCCTTGAGGACTTTCCGTTTCGCCTCAGCGACAACGTCCGGTTCGGCGACCTAGACCCGAACCAGCACGTCAACAACGCGGTCTATGCCACATATTTCGAGACCGGCCGTGTCACGCTGATGAAGCTTCCCGAATACGGGCTGACCCCGCCGGGGCTCGCCTGGATCATGGTGCGGCTCGACATGCATTTTCGCGCCGAGCTGCACTGGCCCGGCTCGATCGAGCTCGGCCTCGGCGTGGTCAAGCTCGGGCGAACGTCGGTGACATTCGAGCAGGTCGTGTTCTCGAACGGCACGTGCATTGCGTCGGCGACGTCGGTCGGCGTCCTGCTCGACGAGGCGACGCGCCGACCGGCGCCGCTGACCGCAGAGGTGATCGAGAAGCTCAGACCCTGGCACAAGCGCGGCATCGAGGTCGCGCCGCCGAGCATTTAGAGCATGATCCGGAAAAGTGTGTAGCGGTTTTCCGAAAAGATCATGCTCAAACAATAACCTAAAGCGCGATGACGATTCATCCTAATCGCATCGCGCTTTAGTCGACTTGGACAGTCTGCTTGGAGACGGATCAGGCCTGGCGCTCGGGCGTCGCCACGACGAGGCCGTCGAGCTCGTCGGAGACCTTGATCTGGCAAGACAGGCGCGAATTCGGGCGCACGTCGAAGCCGAAGTCGAGCATGTCCTCTTCCATCGGCGTCGGGCTGCCGACCTTCTCGCGCCAGGCTTCGTCGACATAGACATGGCAGGTTGCGCAGGCGCAGGCGCCGCCGCATTCGGCCTCGATGCCGGGAATACTGTTGCGGATCGCAGCTTCCATCACGGTTGCGCCGTTCTCGATTTCCACCGTGCGGGTTTCGCCCTTGTGGTCGACAAAGTGAATCTTGGCCATGTGTGCTCGTGCTGCCGCGGTGCTTTGAATGAAGGAGGGTCCCGGCTGTCCTATAACGGGTCGGTCAGCCCGGCGCCATAGCGTTTTGAAGCCAAATGATTCCCGCTTTGCGGGAAGAAAACGCGTCAAAACAAGCGACTAGAGCCCGGCTCCGGACGTATCGGCTCAACGCTTCAGCATCGCCGCGATGGCAGCGCGGGCCTCGGCCACCGCCTCTTTCAGCGCGGCGAAGGCGTGGGGCCGGCCATGGCCGGTCCGGATCGCAGTCTCCAGGCTGGCAGCGGCATCAGCGACCGCAAAGGCGCCGATCCCGCGCGCCGAACCCTTGAGCTTGTGCGCAAGCGTGCTGGTCTCGGCCGGCAATGCGGTCATCGCCGCGAGCAGACGGGCCGCCTGCTCCGCGAACATGGCCAGCACTTCCTGCTCCAACTCAGCGTCGCCGAGCGTCATTCGAGAGAGGTGATCGAGGTCGAGCGGGCTGTCGATGGGCGCAAGCGGGGGCGAAGGCATCCAGTCCATCCCTTGCAGTTCAGGCGTCATGGCGCAGGCCCCGGCTTCGCGCGACGGCCGCCGGTCCGGCGGTCAGATTCCCCTCACCCAAGCATGGAAATGGTTAACGAAATGTTTGGGGGATTTGACGCAGATCCGCCGGTTTATTGACGAAAAGTTGCCGCAATTGGCCGAGTCCGGTTGAGAATTGCGTTGATTGCTAAGGCGTTACGGCGCGATCCTGTTAACGATGATTAAGAATGTCTTAATCGCGGGCATTTCATTCGCGACGCTCTGCCAATAGGATGTTGCAGAAATTGGCGGACAAGCCGTCCGGGTGGGGACGGCTCGGAGATCCGCGCAAGCGGCATGATCCGGTCTGTGGGCTTGCGTCGCGCGCAGGGCTCGCGGGGGGACGCGTACAAGTAACGAGGGCTCGGACTGAACATGGCGAACACTCCGAAAAAGGTCAAAGACCCTACAGAAGTTGCGCTTTCTGCAATCCAGGAAGCTCTGAACATCAGCGACACCGCGGCCGATACCAGCCGCAACGCCGCAATGCGCAACGAAACGGCGCCCCCGGTGCCGCCGGCCGCGCCTCCGGTCTTCGACGAGCCGAGCTTCGAGCCGCGCCCCGCCGCCAACGAGCGCTCGACCGTGTTCGACCCGGTCGAGGAGCCGCGCACTGCGCGCCGCGCCGCCAACGACGATCGCGAGACCATCGGCCAGTTGCTCCAGGCGCTGCAGAAGGGCCGCCCTGCCCGCAGCGTCTACACCTTCGCCACCATCTTCGCCGGCATCTGGCTCGCCGCCTGCGCTGCGCTGACCTTCGGCTTCCTGCCCTCGATCCAGGCCGCCATGGGCCAGAGCGGCGGCGTGCTGGTGATCGCCGGCCTCGTCGCGATGTTCTTCGCGCCGGTCATGCTGTTCTACTTCCTCGCGAGCCTCGTCTGGCGCGGCCAGGAAATGCGCATGATCGCGCAGGCGATGGCGCAGGTCGCGATCCGCTTCTCCGAGCCGGAAGGCTCGGCCTCCGATTCCATGGTCACCGTGGGCCAGGCCATCCGCCGCGAGGTCGCGGCGATGGGCGACGGCATCGAGCGTGCGATCGCGCGCGCCGGTGAGCTCGAGACGCTGGTCGCCAATGAGGTCGCCGCGCTCGAACGCGCCTATTCCGACAACGAGGTGCGCATCCGCGCTTTGCTCCAGGACATCGCGCATCAGCGCGACAACCTGGTCGGCCAGGCCGAGCAGGTTCGCAGCGCCATTTCCGGCGTGCAGATCGACCTGCGCCACGACATCGCGCTGATCTCGGACGCGATCGCCTCCCGCGTCGACGAGGTGGCCAAGTCGATCACCGGCGCTCTGGAAGAGCGCGGCGCTCACATCACCCAGGCGCTGAGCAATGCCGGCGACAACATGATCCTGGCGCTCGGCGAGCGCGGCGGCGACCTGCTCGACCGTCTCGAGGAGGCCAGCAACGAGACCACGCGCGCCGTGCTCGATGCCAGCGAGCGGCTGACCACCAGCCTCAACTTCAAGACCGGCCATGTCCACGACGAGTTCGTCGACCTCGCCGACCGCGTCCACGAGATGCTGAACGAGCGCATCGACCGCATCACCGGCGAGTTCGAGCAGCGTTCCGCCGCGATCGTCGACGGCATCTCCGAGCGTACCGAGCAGGTGCACGATTCCTTGAAGAACTCGTCGGACTCGCTGCTGCTCGAGCTCGAGCTGCGGTCCAACGACATCTCCGCCAAGATCGACGACGCCGGCAATCGCCTCGCCGGCCAGATCATGACGAGCGGTGACAAGGCCAGCGAGGCGCTCGACGCCACCGTCAACGCCCTGGTCGCCAAGGTCGTCAGCCAGACCGAGACCGCGCACGATTCGCTGTCGCTGCAGATGAGCGCGTTCGACGAGCTGGTGAGGAACCAGGGCACCGAGCTGGTCGAGAAGTTCGCCCGCGATTCCGGCACGCTGGGCGCGCTGATCACCCGCCACATCTCCGAGTTCGACCGCACCGTGAAGACCTTCGGCGGCGAGATCGTCGAGCGCATGGGCCAGCGCACGCAGGACATCGCCGAGACGCTGAAGACCTATGTCGACGATTTCGACACCCGCTTCACGTCGAACGGCGGCCAGATCACGGCGGTGCTCGACCAGCGCCTCGTGCAGTTCGAGACCACGATCGGCGAACGCGTCGGCAATATCGACGCCTCGCTGAACGGCAAGATCGCCAGCCTCGACGGCACCATCCAAGGCCACATCAGGACCTTCGACGAGCAGCTCGTCGGCCGCGTCGCCGCGCTCGAGCTGTCGTTCGATAGCCGCGCGAAGTCGATGACCGAGACCATCGACGGACGCATCAACACGCTGGCGACGTCGCTGAGCGACGGTGCCGCGCAGGCGATCCAGTCTATCGACTCCCGCCTCACCTACCTCACGACGTCGCTGACCGGCGGGGCGTCGCAGGCCATCGAAACAATCGATGCAAGGCTCAATCACCTCACGAGCTCGCTCACCGACGGTGCCTCGCAGGCCATTGAAACCATCGATGCGCGCCTCAACCACCTCACGAGCTCGCTGACCGACGGTGCATCGCAGACCATCCAGTCGATCGACACCCGCCTGACCCACCTCACGACCACACTCACGGGTGGCGCGACGCAGGCGCTCGAATCCATCGACTCCCGCCTCACCTACCTGACCACCGCCGTGACCAACGGCGCATCGCAGGCCGTGCAGTCGATCGACACGCGCCTGACGCTGCTGACCTCGACGCTCACCGACGGCACCGCGCAGGCGATCGAGGCGGTCGACCGCCGCATCACCGGCGTCACCGAGATCATCGACGGCCGCAGCACGCATCTGACCGACACGGTCACGGCACGCTTCCAGGAGATCCAGCAGGCCATCGAGACCAAGGTCGGCTCGGTCGCCAGCGACATCGACGTGCGCGTGGCTCAGTTCGAGGATCTGCTCGGCTCCCGCGTCGAGGCCGTGGCCGGCCGCATCGAAAGCAGCGGACGCCAGGCCAGCGAGGACATGATGTCCCGCGCCGAGATGATCTCGACCGCGATCCGCTCGCATGTCGAGGACGCCGAGCGCTCGCTCACCAACCTCGTCGTCAACACCAGCGAGACCATCCAGACCGGCGCGCGCACCGCCCAGCAGTCGCTGCTGACGGTCTCCTCCGATGTCAACGCCCAGCTCAAGATGACCTCGGCCGAGGTCGAGCAGGCGCTGACCGCAGTCGGCACCGGTGCGGCGAACTCGATCCTGACCAGCGCGCGCGAAGCGCAGTCGACGCTGGTCGCGGCCTCGGGCGAAGCCTCCACCCAGATCAAGGGGCTCGCGGCCGACGTCGAGCGCACGCTGTCGGCGGCGGGCTCCGCCACCGCGGCCTCGATCCTGGCCGGCGCCCGCGAGGTGCAGACCACCCTCGTCACCGCGTCCTCGGATGCGGCGAGCCAGGTCAAGACGCTCACCGCCGACGTGCAGCGCTCGCTGTCGATGGCCGGCACCGCCACGGCGGAGTCGATCACCGCCGGCGCCCGCGATGCGCAGAGCACGCTGATCGCGGCCTCGACCGAGACCGCAAACCAGATCAAGGCGCTGTCCTCGGACGTGCAGCGCTCGCTGACGATGGCGGGCACCTCGACGGCCGAGACCATCATGAGCGGCGCCCGCGAGGCCCAGAGCACGCTGGTGACGGCGTCCTCGGACGCGGCGAGCCAGGTCAAGTCGCTCGCGGCCGAAGTGCATCGCTCGCTCTCTCAGGTCGGCCAGACCACCGCCGAGACGATCACCACCAGCGCCCGCGACGCCCAGAGCACCCTTCTTGCTGTCTCCGCAGAACAAACCAGCCAGGTCCGTTCGCTCGCGGCCGAGATGCAGCGCGCGCTGGCGACAGCCGGCGGCGCCACCATCGAGGCGCTCACCAGCGGCGTGCGCGAGGCCCAGGGCACGCTGATCTCCGCCTCGACCGATGCGGCGGGCCAGATCAAGTCGCTGACGACGGACATCGAGCGCACGCTGACCGCGGTCGGCGCCGACACCGCCTCGACCATCCTCAACAGCGCGCGTGAAGCCCAGATCTCGCTGACCTCGACCTCGGCCGACGCCGCGAGCCAGATCCGCACGATCTCGACCGAGATCGAGCGCACGCTGAGCGCAGCCGCCGCCAACGCGACCAACGACATCCAGACCAGCGCGCTCAACGCCCAGAACGCGCTGATCTCCGCCTCCAACGAGGCGAGTTCGCGCGTCAAGTCGAGCTCGGCCGACGTCGAGCGCTCGGTGCTCGCCGCCAGCTCCAGCTTCGGTCAGGCCATGACCGGCAAGACCGACGAGATCGTCACCTACGTGCAGCAGCAGGCCGACCGCCTGTCGAACATGATCGACGCAAAGCGCGGCGCACTGGTCGACGCGATCGGCTCGAAGACCAGCCAGCTCACGCTCGACATCGACCGCGTCACCTCCGACGCGCTGAAGTCGATTGAGACGCGCGGCCAGGCCTTCTCGCAGACCATGATGGGCAACGGCTCGGAAGTCGCCCGCACCATCAACGCGGCGAGCGAGGTCGCCACCAGCGCCGTCGGCAAGTCGCTCAAGGACCTCGAGCAGGCCTCGCGTTCCGCGATCGACCAGTCGCGCCAGGTCTCGATCGCGGCCGTGACGGAGATGCAGGAGACCAGCAAGATCCTGCGCACCGACACGGTCGCCCTGTTCGAGCGCCTGCGCGAAGGCAACATCCTGCTCCAGGAGGTGCTGACCGGTGCGCACGACAACCTCAACTCGCTCGAGCGGGCGCTGGTGACCCGCGTCGCCGACTTCGTCTCGGCGATGAACGACGTCACCTCGCGCAACGGCGCGGCGACGCAGAACCTGGAAGAGCAGCTCAACGTCTTCAACAGCAAGACCACGAAGGCGCTGCAGGATCTCGGCGAGCTGTCGACCCAGTTCGACAAGCATGGCCAGGCGCTGGTCGAGGCCGCGCAGGTCGTCGAGCAGAGCAACAAGAACACCACTGCCTCGCTCGCCGAACGCAAGCAGGCACTGGAATCGCTCGTCACCACGATCGACCTGCGCACGGCCGATCTCGACCAGCGGCTGTCGCGCTTCACCGGCCTGCTCGATGAATCGCTTGCCGCGGCCGAAGAGCGCGCCCGCGACATCGCCCGCGTCGTCGCCGAGACCGCCGGCGCCGGCTCGGCCGCGATCACCCGCCAGTTCGAGGCGGTGCGCGCGGCGTCCGAAGAGGAGCACCGGCAGACCATCGAGGCCATGCACGACATCTACCGCCAGACTACGGACGAGGCGGATACGATGTTCAAGCAGTCGACCGAGAAATTCACCAACCTCGTCGCCAGCATGAAGCAGATGGCTTTCGAGATGCACAACGAGCTCGAAGCCACCCGCAACGAGCTGCGCCGCGGCGTGCTCGAGATGCCGCAGGAGGCCGCCGAGAGCACGGCGCAGATGCGCAAGGTGATCGTCGACCAGATCGAGGCGCTCGCCGAGCTCAACCGCATCGTGGCCCAGCACGGCCGCGGGCTCGACGTCACCACGGCGGGCCGCGCCAGCGTGCAACGCCAGGAAGAGCCGGTGCTGGCGGCCGTCGGCAGCCGGGCTCCCGAGACCCGCATGCGCGACATCGGCAGCGCCTCGACGCTGCCGCCGCCGGACCTCGGCATGCCGGCCTCGCGCCGCACCGAAGCGCCGCCGGTCGCGCCCGGTGGCAACGACCAGGGCCGTGACGGCTGGCTGTCGGACCTGCTCAACCGCACCGACGCCAATCAGGGCGCACCGGCCGGCCAGGCCCCGCGTGGCCGCGCCGCACCCGCGCCGCAGCCGCAGGCGCCGCAGGCAAGCAGCAATCCGCTGGAATCGTTGTCGCTCGACATCGGCCGGCTGATGGACCGCAACCTCGCCGCCGAGATGTGGGACCGCTACCAGCGCGGCGAGAACAAGGCCTTCACCAAGCGCCTGTACACGCCCGCCGGCCAGAAGGCCTTCGACGAGGTCGCCCGCAAGTACCGCGCCGACCGCAACTTCAAGGGCACGGTCGACCGCTACGTCGCCGAGTTCGAGCGCCTGCTCGACGAAGTCGCCCGCGACGGCCGCGGCCCGCAGGAGCTGCGCAGCCACCTGATCTCGGAGACGGGCCTGGTCTACACCCTGCTCGCGCACGCGGCGGGCCGGCTGGGGTGAGCGGAAGCTCGCCTTTGGCGAATTGCGAATAGCGAATTGCGAATGAAAACGGAGCCCTCGCGGGCTCCGTTTTTGTTTGGGATCGATCCGTGAGGAAGGCTGTATACGCTACTCGCTATTCGCCACTCCCCATTCGCGCTTTCCTACCGCCTACCGCCTCGGCGCTGCCGCAGGCTTCGGCGGCTCGGGCGGCGGGGCGGGCTGCGACGAGTTGCTGGCGCCGAACAGGACGCGGGTCGGGTTGCGGTCGAAATTGTTCACGGCGCGGCTGATGTCGCCGAGGGTGCGGCGGCCGTCGGCCATCAGAGCGCCGGAGCGCTTGTCGAAATCTTCGGCTAGCTCGCGGATCGACTTCACCGCCTGGAACAGCTCGCCGCCATCCTTGCCGCCGGCCAGCGTGTTGAGGCCGAGCATGAGATTGTCGGCCTTGAGCATGACGCCGTCGACCTTGGCCATCACGGCGTCGATCTTTTCGGAATTGCGCGCCAGCGAGTTGGTAAAGGTCTCGAGGTTCTTCAGCGAGTTCTTCACCGATTCCTGATTATCGGCGACGATCTTGTTGACGTTCTGCAGCGTGGCGCGGATCGCCTCGGTGACATCCTGGAGCTTGTTGGGGTCGGCCGTGAGCGTCGGGATGCCGTCCTGGTCGAGCGGCGGAGCCGGGGCGGCCTCCTCGCCGCCCTTCAGCGAGATCGCCGCAACGCCGGTGAGACCCTGGAATTCGAGGCCGACCAGGGTGTCCTTGCGGATCGGGGCGTTATTCTCGATCATGGCGAGTGCGACAACCCGCCGCGGGTTGTCCAGCTTCACCGAGACCACCTCGCCCACCCTGATACCGTTGAAATTGACGCTGCCGCCGTTGCGCAGGCCCGCCGCCGGGCCCTCGAACACGACGCGCAAGGGGCTGCGCTGCTTGGTTGTGTGCAGCGACTGAAACCACAGCACGAAGCCGATCGCGGCGGCGATCACCGCCAGAGTGAACGAGCCGATCAAAATGTAGTTCGCCCGCGTTTCCATCAGGTGCTCCGGCTACTCAACCCAGCTCTCAACCCATGACCGCGCGGGCGCGCTTGCCATGAAAATACTGCCTCAGCCAGGGATGCTGCGAGGCCTGCATGTCGGCGATCGACCCTGCCGCAATGATCTTACCGTTCCCTAAAACGGCGATGCGGTCACATGCTGTGTATAGGCTGTCGAGGTCGTGGGTTACCATGAAAACCGTCAGCCCCAAAGTGCGCTGCAGGGTCCGAACCAGCTCGTCGAAGTCGCCCGCGCCGATCGGATCGAGGCCGGAGGTCGGCTCGTCCAGGAAGACGAGGTCGGGATCGAGCGACAACGCACGCGCCAGCGCCACGCGCTTGATCATGCCGCCGGAGAGTTCGGACGGGAAACGCTCGGCGACCTCGGGCTTGAGGCCGACCATGGTGAGCTTGGCCATGGTGATCTCGTCCATCAGCCGCTGCGACACGCGCAGATATTCGCGCATCGGAAACTGGATGTTCTGCCGCACGGTCAGCGAGGAGAACAGCGCGCCCTGCTGGAACAGGACGCCCCAGCGCCGCTCGACATTGCGCCGCTGCGACGCGCTCGATGAATCGAGGTCAACGCCGAACACTTCGATGGAGCCCGCGACCTTCGGCACCAGGCCGATGATGGTGCGCGTCAGCACCGACTTGCCCGCGCCGGAGGGGCCGACGAAGCCCAGGATCTCGCCGCGCTTGACGTCGAGGTTGAGCCCGTCCAGCACGCGCGTGGCGCCAAACTGCACGGTGATGTCGCGGACGCGGATGATCGGGTCCTGTATCTCGCCTGCCATCGTCACATCCCGATCGAGGCGAAGAAGATGGCGAAGATGCCGTCCATGACGATGACGAAGAAGATGCCCTTCACCACCGACGCGGTGGTGTGCTGACCCAGCGATTCCGCACTGCCCTGCACGGCGAGCCCTTCGACGCAGGCGACGATGCCGATCACGGCGGCCATCACCGGCGCCTTGACGATGCCGACGATGAAATGGTCGATCGAGATGGCGTCACGCAGGCGCAGCAGGAAGGCCTCCGGCTGAACGCCGCCATAGAGCCAGGCCACCAGACCGCCGCCATAGAGCGCGGCCATGGCGCCGAGAAACGCCAGGATCGGCAGCGCCAGCACCAGCGCCATCATGCGCGGCAGCACCAGGACCTCGATCGGGTCGAACCCCATGGTGCGCAGCGCGTCGATCTCCTCGCGCATCTTCATCGAGCCGAGCTCGGCGGTGTAGGCGCTGCCCGAACGGCCCGCGACCATGATCGCGACCAGGAGCACGCCGATCTCACGCAGCACCAGCACGCCGAGCATGTCGACGACGAAGATGTCGGCACCGAACCTGCGGAAATGGAAAATGCCTTGCTGCGCGATGATGCAGCCGATCAGGAAGGTGATCAGCACGATGATCGGCACCGCGCGCCAGCAGACCTGCTCCATGTGGTGCACGGTCGAGGTCAGGCGGAACGAGCGCGGATGGATCAAGACGCGAAACCACGCCGCGAGCACGGCGCCCAGCATGTCGACGAGGCCTGCCACCGTACCGGCGACGCCGGCCACGGTCCGGCCGATCTGCTCCAGCATGCCGGAGATGGTGATCGGGTCGCTGTCGACCACGGCCGCCCCCCTGACCCGCCGCACCTCGTCCACGAGGCTGGAATAATTGGCGGAGAGCCCCGCGATCTGCGCCTCGACGGGTCCCTTGGTCAGGCTGCGGCGCAGCCGCTCGATCAGCCAGGCGCCGAACGTGTCGAGCTTGGCGACCTCGGAGACGTCGATGAAGATGCTTTGCTGGGTGTCTGCAAGCTTCTCGGCGTCGGCGACCATCCGCTCCAGGACCGGCGCAAAGCTCGCGGTCCAGGTGCCGGTGGCGCACAGTGCCAGGGCGTTGCCCTTGGCAATCCGTTCCAGCTTCGGATCGCCACTCATGTCCGCTCCCGTGCCGGGGCGGAGAAAATCAGATGGTTGCGCACGCGCCCTTACCCAGAGAAGGTATCCCCAAGGGTTAATGTTAGTTGCTAGAGGTAACTAGCAGGTTCAGATTTCGCCAGAGTTCAAAATGACTTCCATGAAATTTGCAGCTCTGGCGACGCGAATCGAGCGCTTCCCGATCGCCGGCAGCTTTACCATCAGCCGGGGCGCCAAAACCGAGGCCGTCACGGTCGTGGCGGAGGTCAGCCGGGGCGGCCTGACCGGCCGCGGCGAATGCGTGCCCTATCCCCGCTACGGCGAGACGCCGGAGGCGACGCTGGCCGCGATCCAGGCCATGCAGGAGGCTGTCGCGGGCGGGCTGACGCGAGAGACCCTCCAGGCCGCAATGCCATCAGGTGCGGCCCGCAACGCCCTGGATTGCGCCCTGATCGACCTCGAGGCCAAGGCGGCGGGCTTGCGCGCCTGGAACCTGCTGGGCCGCCCGGCCCCGGAAGAGCGCACCACGGCTTACACGATCTCGTTAGCGACCCCAGAGGCCATGGCAGCCGCGACCGCCAAATCGGCGCACCGTCCGCTGCTCAAGATCAAGCTCGGCGGCGACGGCGATCCGGAGCGCATCGCAGCCGTGCGCAAGGCCGCCCCTGAGGCCGAGCTGATCGTCGATGCCAATGAGGCATGGACCGAGGCCGATCTGGAAGCCAATCTCGCCGCCTGCGCCGCCGCCGGCGTGGCCCTGGTGGAGCAGCCGCTGCCGGCAGGCCGCGACGAAGCGCTGGCGCGCATCAAGCGCCCCCTCGCCGTCTGCGCCGACGAGAGCGTGCATGACCGCAAGTCGCTTGCGCCTTTGCGCGATCGCTACGACGCCGTGAACATCAAGCTCGACAAGACCGGCGGCCTCACCGAGGCGCTGGCCATGGCCGATGCTGCCCGGGCGCTCGGCTTCGAGATCATGATCGGCTGCATGGTCGCGACCTCGCTGTCGATGGCGCCTGCAATGCTGGTGACGCCCCAGGCGCGCTTCGTCGATCTCGACGGCCCCTTGCTGCTGGCGCGCGACCGCGACCACGGCCTGCGTTATGACGGCAGCCTGGTCTACCCGCCGGACGTTTCGCTCTGGGGCTGAGCCGTGAGGCGATGCCGCGCCGACCAGATCAGAATGGCGCCGGCAGCGGCCATCGCGGCCATGACGTAATAGACATTGTCGCCGATGCGGGCGTAGATCGCGCCTGATGCGATCGACGTCGCCGCCCCCAGGAGCCCGTTGCAGGCGGCGTAATAGCCCTGCCCGCGCGCGATCTGATGCGAAGACACGCGCTGCACCAAAAGGTTCATGGTGCCGACGATGGTCAGGCCGAAGCTGAAGCCGTGGCCGAGCTGGGCGATCGCGAGCAGCACGAGCGGCGGCTCGCTCGCGGTGACGATCCAGCGCAGCACGGCGATCACGCCGCCGATGGCTATCAGCGTGGACGGCTGCAGCGAGAAGCGCGGCGACAGCGCGAACACGACGATCTCTGCCATGATGCCCAGCGTCCACAGCACCGCGATGGTCAGCCCGCTGATGCCTTGGAGCTGCCAGTTGATGGCCGAGAAGGTGTAGAAGGCGATGTGACTGCTCTGGATCAGCGCCGCCGACGCGATTACGGCCCAGAAGGCTGCATCGCGCAGCAGCGGCTTGCCGGCATGCCGCTCCGGCGTCCTGTGCCTGAGATCGTCGAGCGGCTGCAGCAGCAGGCTGGCGAGAACCGCGACGACGGCCCAGGCGACGATGACCCAGATCAGGTCGCGCGGAGCGATGACGTCGACGAGATAGCCGCAGGCGAGCGAGCCGGCGGCAAACGCCGCCGACCCCCACAGCCGCAGGGGTCCGTAATCGAGCCCGTAGCGGGCGACACCGCGCAACGCATAGGCATCGGTCAGCGGCATCGTCGGCGTCCACACCATGCAGGTCAGCGCATAGATCAGGAACAGCGCCAGCGGCTGCTGCTGCAGGCCGACCATCGTAAATCCGATCGCAGTGGCCAGCGCCGACACCATGATGGCGGCGCGAATGGCCTGTCGCTTTTCGGCAAAGGCGGTCACTTGCGGCAGCGTGGTGAAGCGCGTGATCGCCGGCAGCGCGGTGATGACGCCGATCCAGACAGCGTCGATGCCGATCGCCTTCAGCCAGACCGGGAAGAACGGCACATGCGTGCCCAGAACCGCAAAGAAGGCCGAATAGAACACGGCGAGGCTCAAGGCGAATCGCCGCTTCGTCGCTGCCGCGATGGGGATTTGTGATTCGGACTGCATCAAACCAATTGCGATTCGGTCGATATCGTGGTGATCGTTACAGTAACGCGCACTGATTTGCGCGACGAGATTGTCATGGCCAACGAAGCATTCGCCCTCTCGCCCATGTCTGCCCGCGCGGCCGCGCCGAACGAGCAGGATTACGAAGCGATCCGCGAAGCCTTCATGGAGACCGCGCGCGGCCGCTGGTTCCTCGGCGAGTATGCCAAGCGCAACCGCAATGCCGACACAAGCATGGTGCTGGATGCGGTCGCCAAAATCGAGGAAACCCTTGCGGCACAGCGGCAACCGGTGGTCGAGGACCGCTTGCCCGAGGCGCTGGTCGAGATCCGCCGCGCCATCCGCGAGGCCGAGACGATCGCGCTCGCCGCGTTCGATCCCGGCGCGATCGAGGCGAGTCTCGCGCCGATCCCGCGCGGGGTCCGCATCATCAAGGAGATCTCCTGGCGCTGGCGCGAGATCGGCGCCGACGGGCGAATCTGCGACCTCATTGATTCGCAGCTGGCCTCGATCGAGGCCGCCTGCGGGCAGATCTCGACCCTCGATCCCCGGATCGATCTCAAGGCTGCGTTCGATCTGCTGAAGGATCGAGTCGAGCAGCTCGACGGCGACGCAACGCCGCAGGCCGCGCCTGCTCCGGCGCAGGAGGCGCCGTCATCAGTCGCAGAAGCCTCGCCCGTCGAGACGGCGGCGATGGCGGGCGATGCATCCGTGGCTTTTACGGAGACGCGCGAAGAGATCGCGGCAACTCCGGAACTCGATGCGGCCGTCGAAGCAGCGGCCGTCGCTGAAACCTCCGCCATGGCCGAGCAGGCCATGGACGCGGCTGCCGCACAGGGGATCGCAGCCGAAAACCAGATCCCTGCCGAAAGCGCGGCACTCGAAAACCTCGCGCCTGATGATGCCGAGCTCGAACCCGTCGTGTTTGAAGAGCCGGCCGCTCAGCCGGAGGCCTTGACGGAAGCACGCGAGGAGTTCGCGCTCGACGCCGCAGCCGAGGCCGAGGACGAAGCCATCCTCGAGGCCATCGCGATGGAGATGGCCGCGCCCGATCCCGACTTCGACGAGATCATCGAGCCGGTGGAGATGGCAGCCGCGACGCCGGAGCCGGCGCTCTCGGATGTCGTGGCGCCCATTGCCACCGAACAACCGGAGCCGGTCGCAGCTGAGCCTGTCCTCGCAGCCATCGCCGAAGAGCCCGCGGACGCGCCGATCGCGCTGGACTCGCTCGCGCGCCTCACCGACGCCATCGCGGAAGCCGCCGCCGAAGTGATGGAGCAGCAGGCACCGGCCATGGCGGCCACCGCATCAATGGCCGCAGCCCCGACCGCGACGCTGCCGATGCCCTCGCCGCTGCCCGCGTCCATGTCCGACGCCTCGCTCGGCGCCACCATCCTCGCCAGCGGCATCCTGCAAAAAACCCGCGCACCGGCCAACGACCCGCTCGCCCCGATCCGCCGCATGACCCAGGCCGAGAAGATCGCGTTCTTTTCGTGAGGATAAAGCCGCGTACCCAGCTGTCGTGTCCCGGGCAAGCGAAGCGCAGATCCGGGACCCAGCTCTATAACATGGGCCCCGGCTCAGCAGCGCACCGCTAAGAAGCGCTGCGCTGCGTCCGGGGCACGAGAGTCGGATTTGATGCGAGCTCTCTCCACCGTCATTACCAGCGCAGTGAAGCAATCCAGGCTCTCTCCGCGGAGGGATTCTGGATTGCTTCGCAGAGCCTGTCATCGGGCCGTGCTATGCGCGGATCCGTTGGCTCGCAATGACGCGTAGGCGACGTCAGCGCCTCACCCGCAATTCCAGATCGGACCGATCGGCGTGCGCGTCCAGCACGGGCCATAGCTGCCGCCGTTGTAGCGGCCGCCGTTGAATCCGGGGCGACCGAAATAGTGCCACTCGCCGTCCCAGCGATAATATTGTGGGACCGGGTCGATGTACCAATGGCGCCGGTCGGCGCGCGACAGGCGGCGCATGGCGTCTTTCTGCTTGTACAGCGGGATGCTGTTGCTGAGCGGCTGCCGATAGCCAGGCAGAAAGCCGTAGCCCTTCCAAACCGGCTTGGGGCGCTTTTGCACGGGCTCGGCGGGTGCGACGGCAGGCAGCAGCGACAGGACGACAGCAACGAAGAGACACAGAAGGCGAGACATGAATTGACGATAGACGCTCGCCTGCTCGAACGCCATTCAAATTCGAGTGCTGGCAGATGGTCGCGCGGGAGCATCGCAGACGATGAAACGGCCGCTTTGATCTCACGTTGCGTCTATCGACGCAGCCCTACTAGCCGATCACGCCCTTCCTGATCAGGAAGCAGCCATAGCCCCTGCTGTCACCGGCCTGCACGACGCCAAAGCCGGCCGCTGCCGCGCGATAGAAATCGGGACGCGCGAGCTTGCCGGGCGTGACCGGCCGGCCAGCCGCACGTGCGATCTCCGCGAGCACGGCGCGCTGCACCTCGGGCACGCGGTCGGGATCGTCGACCGGCATCATCACACGCACGGGATCGGGATCGAAATCGTCGAGCGGATAGACCGACATGATGGCTCGTATGGCGACCTCCATCGTCATGCCCGGCAATTGGATCAGGCGCTGCGACGAGGTGCCCTGCGCGATCCGGGTGGCGGGGTGATTGGCATCGACGAACACGAGGTCGTCGCCATGGCCCATCGCGGCGAGCAGCCAGAGCAAATCGGGGGTGAGAATCGGATCGATCGATTTCAGCATGTGGCGGACGTCCTCCCAATCGATCACTAACCATAACAGGTTCCGAGCGTGATTCAGATCACGGAGGCCAGCATGGTGACAGGGATCACGGACCGCAAGGCTCGAACGCGGCCAAGCTGGCGCGCAACCAATCTCGCATCGAGATGAGTGCCAAAGGAGCACGCCATGTTCCGCCTAAAGCCCTTTTTCATGACGGCGAGCCTGTTGGGAAGCCTGTTCGGCTTCGCCTGCGGACCCGTTTTCGCGCAAGTTGCCCCGGTCCAGCCTGCCCCCACCGCGCTGCAAGGCCCGGAGCAGCGGGTGGCGCTGGTGATCGGCAATGCGAACTACCAGAATGCGCCGCAGCTTGCGAACCCCGACGATGACGCCCAGTCGATGGCGCAGTTCCTGAACTCCGCCGGGTTCGAAGTGGTCGCAGCGACCGACTTGACCCAGAACGACATGCTCCGCGTCGTCCAGGACTTCTCCGCCAAGGTCGCCTCGCGCGGTCCGAACACGGTGGCGATGGTCTATTACGCCGGTCACGGCGTGCAGCTCGCCGGCGAGAACTATCTCGTTCCGGTCGACGCCAAGGTTTCCAGCCCGACCGAGCTGGTCAACAATTCGCTGCGCCTCGTCGACGTGATGTCGACGCTGGAGACGATCCCGAGCCGCATGCGCATCGTCATCCTCGATGCCTGCCGCAACAACCCTTTCCCTGAAATCAACGACGCCGGCCGAGGCTTGGCAATCGTCGATGCGCCGAACGGCTCGATCGTCGGCTACTCGACCGCGCCAGGTGCCGAGGCGCTCGACGGCACCAATGGCCACAGCCCGTACACACAGGCGTTCCTGACCGTCGCGCGAGAGCCCAACGTGCCGATCGAGCAGCTGTTCAAGCGCGTGCGCCTGCAGGTCAACCAGACCACCAGCGGCGCGCAGATTCCTTGGGAGAGCTCGTCATTGACGAGCGACTTCACCTTCTTCGGTGACACCGCCGTTGCCGCCAACCGCGCGCCGGTGAAAGCGCCGGTCGTGCAGATGGCCTCCAATTTGCCGAGCCGCTCCACCCGCCAGGCCTATGACTACGTCGTGTCCGAGGGCCGTCCGGAGTACTATCAGGAGTTCATCCGGATGTACCCGCACGACCCGCTGTGCGACCACATCCGCTGGCTGCTCAACAACATCCTGATCTCGCAGGCCTGGCACAAGGCGGTGCTCGCCAACTCGCCGCTCGCCTACAAGAGCTTCTATGACAGCTACGGCAACAGCCCCTATGCGCAGGTCGCGCTGAAGCTGCAGGTGCAGCCGAAGCAGATCCCCCTGATGCAGGCGACCAAGTTCCTGGCGCCGCAGACCATTGCTCCGACGATCAAGATCGGCAATCTCGGCCAGCCCAAATACATGCCGCTGATGCAGCAGGGCAATGGCGCGCAGGTGAACGGCAATCTGCCGGTCGTGCAGAAGCCGCTCGACGGCAATGTCGTCGGCAAGCTCGGCAATGGCGGACAGATCGTCACCCTGCCTGCGGGCAACAACCAGCCGAACCCGCAGAACGGCACGCCGCCGCAGACCCCGAGCAAGATCGTCACGCTGCCTGCGCCGACCAACACGGTCAACGGCAAGGTCGGCATCGGCAAGATCGTGACCCTGCCTGCGACCAGCACCATGCCGAATGGCGGCACCGTCAAGCCGGGCAAGATCGTGACCATGCCGGTGAATGTCGGCAAGGGTGGCCCGAACATCGAGTCGAAGCCGGTCAACGTGCAGACTCCGAACCGCCCGATCCGGCTCAACAACGGCAACACCGGCATCGTCAAGCTCAACAATAACCCGTTGAATAAGGGGCAGGTGCAGAACAACGTGCAGAACACCCGCCCGCAGATCAACACGATGCCGAGCCGCATGGTCAGCAGCAACAACAACTTCCGGCAGTCGATGAACCAAGCGCCGAGCATGAACAATGGCGGCAACCGTCGCGGCGGCTTCACGCACTGATTGCGGCGAGCGAGACGACAGAGGGGCAGAGCGGAAACGCTCTGCCCCTTCTTCATGTCTGTTCTTGGTCATTCCGGGATGCGCCGGAGGCGCAGGCCCGGAATCCATACTCCCGATCGTGGTTATGGATTCTCAGATGCGCAATTGCGCATCATAGCTCTCGCTGCGCGAGCCCCGGAATGACGATCAGGCCACCAGCTCCGCGAACAGATCCGCATCGACATTGCCGCCTGACAGCACGATGACGACGTTCTTGCCGGCGACATCGAGGCGGCCCGCGAGTAGCGCAGCAAGCCCCACCGCGCCGCCGGGCTCCACCACCAGCTTCAGCTCGCGATAGGCAAAGGCGACCGCCGCGCCGACTTCCTTGTCCGACGCCGTGACGCCGCGCGCCAAGAGCTTGCTGTTGATCGCAAACGTCATCTCGCCCGGCATCAGGGCCATCAGCGCATCGCAGATGGTGCGGCCGGCCGGCGGATGCGGCTCGCGATGGCCTGCGCTGAGTGAAATGCCGTGATCGTCGAAGGCCTCGGGCTCGGCGACCACGATCGCGGCTTGCGGATAGCGCGCCTTGACCGCCGTGGCGACACCCGCGATCAAGCCGCCGCCGGAGGCCGGCGCCACCACGATGTCGGGGCTGAGGCCCAGCGTTGCCATGTCCTCGGCAATCTCACGGCCGGCGGTGCCCTGCCCTGCGATCACGAAGGGATCGTCGTAGGGTTTGACCAGCGTCGCGCCGCGCTTCTCGGCAATGCCGCGCGAGATCGCCTCGCGGTCGTCCTTGTCGCGGTCGTACAGCACGACCTCGGCGCCGTAGGATTTGGTGCGCTCGCGCTTCGACAGCGGCGCATCCGCTGGCATCACGATGGTGGCCTGCATGTCCAGGATCTTTGCCGCCGCCGCCACGCCCTGGGCGTGGTTGCCGGAGGAGAACGCAACGACGCCGCCGGCGCGCTTGTCCTGCGGGATCGAGAACACCTTGTTGAAGGCGCCGCGGAACTTGAACGAGCCGGTGCGCTGAAGCATCTCCGGCTTCAGGAACACTTTCGCACCGACGCGCTCGTTGAGCACCGGGAAGGACAACAGCGGGGTGCGGATGGCGTAAGGCGCGATCACGCGCGCTGCGGCATCGATGTCGGCAGGGCCGACCGGAAGGGCCTGTTGGGTCATGGCGGAATGTTATCGCGGCCGATCAGGCCCGGGCAAGACACCTCCGCGAGAGGATTTCTTGCCTTAAGCCACGAAACGCGGCTGTTCCGCGGCGGTCCGACCGGGCAGCACCGCCCCGACCGCCAAAATGCTGTCAATAAAGACCGTTGCAGAGGCCTCCCAGGTGTAATTGGCGGCGAACGCGACGCAGTCCTGCCGGGAGATATCGAGCGCGGCGAAGCAGGCATCGCGCAGATCGTGATCGAGCGCGCCGACCGGCGCATCGCCGATGACGTCGCGGGGACCCTTCACGGGGAAGGCCGCGACCGGCAGGCCGCTCGCGAGCGCCTCCAGCAGGACCAGGCCGAAGGTGTCGGTCTTGCTCGGGAACACGAACACGTCGGCGGCCGCGTAGATATCCGCCAGTTCGTCGCCGTGCTTCTCGCCGAGGAAGATCGCATCGGGATAGGCCTCTTCCAGCGAGGCGCGCGCCGGGCCGTCGTCGACGACCACCTTGGTGCCGGGTAGGTCGAGGTCGAGGAACGCCTCGAGATTCTTCTCGACTGCGACGCGGCCGACCGACAGGAACACGGGTGCCGGCAGGCAGAGATCGATGACGCGCGGGTGGAACAAATTGGTGTCCACGCCGCGCGGCCACAGCACGACATTGTCGAAGCCGCGCTCGGTCAGTTCGCGCGCGAGCGCCGGCGTCGCCGCCATCACGGCGCGGCTGGCGCTGTGGAAGCGCCGCAGCGCCCGCCAGATCAGCGAGCCCGGCACTGGCACGCGGGCGCGGACATATTCGGGAAAGCGGGTATGGAAGCTGGTCGTGAACGGCAGCTTGCGCTGGCGGCAATAGCGGCGGACCATCAGGCCGATCGGCCCTTCGGTCGCGATGTGGATGCTGTCGGGACGCGCCTCCTCGATCAGCCTTGCGATCCGGGCCGGGCGCGGCATAGCGAGGCGCACGTCGCGATAGCTCGGCATCGCGAAGGTGCGGAACGATTGCGGCGTCAGGAACGTGAACTCGACGCCGAGCGCTTTTGCAGCGTCAGAGAGCTTGGTCAGCGTCCGAACCACACCGTTGACTTGCGGGTGCCAGGCGTCGGTCGCGACCAGGATGCGCATCAAGTGGTCCTTGTTATGCAGCTCTGGCTGCGACCTGTGGCACCTGCTCCGGCTTCCGCAACTGATCCGCCCAGGTGATGATCTCGAAGTGACCGTCGTCATGCTCGACCAGGGCGGTGCAGCTCTCCACCCAGTCGCCGCAATTCATGTAGCGGATGCCGGCCTCGTCGCGGATCACGGCGTAGTGGATGTGGCCGCAGATCACGCCGTCGGCCTGGTGACGCCGCGCCTCGGCGGCGAGCGCCTGCTCGAACGCACCGATATAGTTGACGGCGTTCTTGACCTTCTGCTTGGCCCATTGCGACAGCGACCAATAGGGCACGCCGAACAGGCGGCGGAAGAAGTTGACCAGGCGGTTCATCTGGATCGCGAAGTCGTAGGCCTTGTCGCCGAGATGGGCGAGCCAGCGCGCGTTCTGCACCACGAGATCGAAGATGTCGCCGTGAATGACGAGATAGCGCTTGCCGTCGGCGCCGGTGTGAACCGTGTTCTCGACCACGTCGATGCCGCCGAAATGCGTACCGTAATAGTTGCGCAGGAACTCGTCGTGATTGCCGGGAATGTAGATGACCTTGGCGCCCTTGCGCGCCTTGCGCAAAAGCTTCTGGACGAGGTCGTTATGCGATTGCGGCCAGTGCCAGCTCGATTTCAGCGCCCAGCCGTCGACGATGTCGCCGACGAGATAGATCGTATCGGCATCGTGGTAGCGCAGGAAGTCGAGCAGAAGATCGGCTTGTGAACCGCGGGCCCCGAGATGGACGTCGGAGATGAACAACGTGCGAAAGCGCCGCTCCGGGCTCTCGTCACTCACATCGTAACTTCCCATGCGCCAGCCTGTAACAATGTCCCGTGACAGGGGGATGACCGATTGAACCCTTGAGGCACCTTCAAATACGAATCACGCCTTGCCTCGCCCTCCCCGCGAATATCAGTCGCATGCGACAATCAGGCGACATGGCGCCGCAGGGTAGGTGCGCTCCCTCCCCGCTTGGCTTGCGGGAGAGGCGAAGCAAGCCCGCCTCAGTAGAACTTGTGGAAATGATGGATCGGCCCGTGGCCGTGGCCGACGCTGAAGCGGTCGGCGGCGGCGATCGCGGCGCTGATCCAGGCCTTGGCGTTGCGCACGGCGGCCTCGAGGTCCTCGCCCCTGGCCAGCCCTGCCGCGATGGCGGAGGACAGCGAGCAGCCGGTGCCATGGGTGTTGCGGGTGGCCACACGCGGCGCGGCGAGCGCGATCGCGGTCTCGGCAGTGACGAGATAGTCGGTGCTCTCGGCGCCCTCGCCGTGCCCGCCCTTGATCAGGACGGCGCGGCAGCCCAGCGCCAGCAGGCGTCGACCCTGGCTTTCGATCTCGGCCTCGCTCGCCGCCACCGGCGCATCGAGCAGGGCCGCAGCCTCCGGGAGGTTCGGCGTGATCACGGCAGCCAGCGGCATCAGCCTGGTGCGCAGGGCGTCGACGGCTTCAGCGGCGAGCAGGCGGTCGCCGGAGGTCGCCACCATGACGGGATCGAGCACGACATGCCGCGGCGCCCAGCGCGACAGCGCGGCCGCGATGGCATCGATGCTGGCGGCCTGGGCCACCATGCCGATCTTCACCGCACCGATGTCGAGGTCGGAGAACACCGCGTCGATCTGCTCGGTGACAAACCCGGCCGGCACCGCGTGAATGCCGGTCACGCCGCGCGTGTTCTGCGCCGTCAGCGCCGTGATCACGGAGGCGCCGTAGACGCCGAGCGCGGCAAACGTCTTCAGGTCCGCCTGGATGCCGGCGCCGCCGCTCGAATCGGAACCGGCGATGGTGAGTGCGACCGGGGTCGTCATCGCGGGAGACATGTGCTTGAGGAGGCCGCCATGGCCTCTCGTAGCGCGACCGTGGAACGTCAGCAAGCGCGCCGGGCCGCCGCCAAGCGTGATTCGCGAACCGATTGCGCACCTTGCGAATCAGTCGGACACCGCGCGGACCAAGACCCGCAATGGTGCGGACTTGAAAATGCAACCGCGCCGGACCCTTGCTATAGTCGCGTACCTTAGCGTGCTTCGCCGGTTACGCGAGACGTCAGGTGGTGGAACCGTCCAGCGCCCCCATGTTGCGGGCCGCCGGCCCCGCAAGCCACCTGAACAAGACTCCTTGGGGTGGAACGAATGTGGGCCTTCTTCGAACGTCTCCTCGACTCGTCCATGCTGTCGCCGCACGGCATCTGCCTGTTGTGGGAGCCTGAGCTGATCTGGCTTCACGTCGTTTCCGACGCAAGCATTGCCGCCGCCTATTTCTCGATCCCGTTCGCCCTCGCCATCCTCGTCACCAAGCGGCGCGACCTCAAGTTCGGCTGGGTCTACTGGGCGTTCGCGATCTTCATCATGGCGTGCGGCCTGACCCACGTGCTGTCGATCTATACGCTCTGGGTTCCGATCTATGGCATCGAGGGCATGGTCAAGGCCGCCACGGCGGTCGCGTCGGTCTTCACCGCCGCCGCGCTCTGGCCGCTGCTGCCGAAGATCCTCACGATCCCCTCGCCGTTCGAGCTGCGACAGGTCCAGGCCGCGCTCGAGGAGGAGGAAATCAAGAGCCGCGACGCCACGCTGCTGCTGCAGCAGGTCCGCGACGCCCAGCGCGCGATGCGCGAGAGCGTGGCGCGCCTCACCGCGATCGTCGAGACCGCGGTCGACGGCGTCATCCTGTTCGATGCGAAGGATCGCATCCTGCTGTTCAATCCGGCCTGCGAGCGCCTGTTCGGCTACCGTGCCGACGAGGTGATGAACCGCAACGTCGGCATGCTGATGCCCGAGGCGGATGCGGCGCCCGACCGCCAGGCGCGGCATTTCGCGACCGGCGGCGAGGCCGTCGGCCTGCGCAAGGACGGCACGACGTTTCCGATGGAGCTGTCGGTCGGCCAGGCGCGGCAGGACGGCGAATTGATCTTCGTCGGCATCGTCCACGACCTCACCGCGCGCAAGCTGACCGAGCAGCAGCTTCAGCAGGCGCAGAAGATGGAGACGGTCGGTCAGCTCTCCGGCGGCATCGCGCACGACTTCAACAATCTGCTGACCGTCATCATCGGCAATGCCGAGCACCTGAGCGAGCAGCTCAAGGCGAGGCCCGACCTCGGGCGCTTTGCCGACGACATCTGCCAATCGGGCGAACGGGGCGCCGAGCTGACGCAGCGCCTGCTCGCCTTCAGCCGCCGCCAATTGCTGCGGCCTCAGACGATCGATTGCCGGAGCCTGCTCGATTCCATGTTCAAGCTGCTCAAGCGCACCTTGCGCGAAGACATCGAGATCAGGACGACCTCCGGGCCCGGCACAATCCTGGCCTTTGCCGACCGCGCCCAGCTCGAATCCGCCGTGCTCAATCTCGCGCTCAACGCGCAGGATGCCATGCCATCGGGAGGCCACCTCACGCTGGCCACGGAGCTGATCACGATCGAGGATGATGACGGTGCCGTTCACCGGGAGGTCGCACCCGGCAGCTACGTCCTGATCGCGGTCACCGATGACGGCGAAGGCATGACGCCCGAGGTCGCCGCACGCGCGTTCGAGCCGTTCTTCACCACCAAGGAGGTCGGCAAGGGCTCGGGCCTCGGCCTCAGCATGGTCTACGGCTTTGCCAAGCAATCAGGCGGCCATGTCTCGATCTACAGCGAGGCTGGCCTTGGGACCACGGCCAGGATCTACCTGCCGCGCGCGAGCACCGGTAGGTCGCAAGCCGATCTTCCCGACGGCGAGGACACGGCGCCGCGAGGCTACGAGACGGTCCTGATCGTCGAGGACGATCCGTTCGTCCGCTCCTCCGTCATTCGCAGGGTGGAAGCGCTCGGATATCGCGTCGTCGCCGCGGTCAACGGCAAGGATGCCTTGCAGCAGCTGCAGGGCGATCCCGGCATCGACTTGCTGTTCACCGATATCGTGATGCCCGGCGGCATGAGCGGGTGGGAGCTCGCCGATCAGGCGCGGCGGGTGCGTCCCGGCCTGCCGGTCCTGTTCACCTCGGGCTACGCGCTGGAGACCCTGGTCGAGCAGGGCCGCGCGCAGGCGCGAGCGGTCGTGCTGACCAAGCCCTACCGCAAGGTCGAGCTCGCTCAGCGCCTGAGGGATGCATTGGCCGCCGCAGTGGTCCCATCCTAGCATCGCGCCCGAATGCGCCTCGGATGATCCAGCAAGTTCGCTTGCTAAATCCAGCCGGTTTTGGCCTATTAGCCGGAAGAATACGCTTTCGGAGTGCCCGCGATGGTTCCTTTTTTCGTTCAGATCAAGTGCAAGCTCGGCCAGTCCTATACGGTGGCCAATGCGCTTGCCGAAGCCGAGATCGCCTCCGAGATCTACTCCACGGCCGGCCAATACGACCTCCTGGTGAAGTTCTACGTCGACAAGGATACCGACATCGGCCACTTCGTGAATGAGAAGGTGCAGGTGCTGCCGGGCATCCAGGACACCCTCACCATCATCACCTTCAAGGCGTTCGGCACCGGCTAAAGCATGATCCGGAAAAGTGCGAAGCGGTTTTCCGGAAAGATCATGCGTAAACAACAACCGAAAGCGCGATGATGATTCATCCCAATCTCATCGCGCTTTAGACCACGCGCAAAACAACGGCCGAAGCGCCGGCAGCGCTAGCCGCCCTCCTTGCGCTTGGGCGGGGTCGGTCCCTGCACCGGCGGCAGCGACTTCAGATAGGCGGCCATCGCGGCGCGGTCTTCCGCGGTCAGTTGCGCCAGATTCTTGATCACCGCCCGCATCGCGCCCGAAGCGCTGTCGCCCTCGGGCAGGTCGCCGGTCTCGAGGAAATCCGCGATATCCTTCTCGCTCCAGTTGCCGATGCCCTGCTGCGTGATGTTGGGGACCCAGCCCTCCCCTTCCGGATTGGGCCCACCGGCAAAGCGCTGGCCGGCGATGATGCCGCCGAGCGCATTGCGCGGGCTGTGGCATTCGGCGCAATGGCCGAAAGCGTTCACGAGATAGGCTCCGCGATTCCATTGCGGCGAGCGCGCGGCGTCCGCGACGAACGGCGCGGTGTCCATGAACAGCAGCTTCCAGATGCCGACATTGCGGCGGATGTTGAACGGAAACGGCAGCGCGTGGTCGCCCACTGTGCCGGACACCGGCGGAAGCGTCTTCAGATAGGCAAAGAGATCACGGACGTCGTCGACGCTGGCCAGATGATAGGACGTGTAGGGAAACGCAGGGAAATAGTGCGTGCCCGCGGGCGAGACACCGCGCATCACGGCGTTGACGAAATCGGCCTCGCTCCAGCGGCCGATCCCGTAGGCGGGATCGGGGGAAATATTGGGGACGTAGAACGTCCCGAACGGCGAGCCCAGCGCCAGCCCGCCGCCGAGCCGCAGGCGATCGGGCTGATTGGGGGTGGCATGACAGGACGAGCAGCCGCCGGCGTTGAACAGCTCCTGCCCGTTGGCGAGATCGGGGTTGCGTGTCGGCGCCGGCAAGGCCAGCACGGCCGGGGCGGTCAACCACCAATAGAGGGCGAACGCCGCGGCGGCGGCGATCAAGGCGGCAAGAAGCGTTCGTCCCAACATTCGATCATTCCATCGTGAACGCGCGAACTTAAGGGTCATGCCGCGCCCGATCCAACCACGAATATTTTAGGCGGTCCGGCTGTAATGCCGGAATAAACCGCACGACGCACTGTTTGAACAGCATCAGGCGTAAACAGGAGAGATCTATGACCAAAGCCGTTTTTGCCACACTGGTACTCGGTGCTGCCGTTGCGTTCGCCGCCCCGGCCAGCGCGGAGAAACTGAAGGCGACGCTGGACGGCAAATCCGAAGTCCCCGCCAACACCAGCAGCGCGACCGGAACGGCCGATCTGGACTACGACGCTGCCAGCAAGAAGCTGTCCTGGACCGTCACTTATTCCGGTCTCTCGGGCCCTGCCACCGCCGCGCATTTCCACGGGCCTGCCGAAGCCGGCAAGAACGCCGGCGTCGCGGTCCCGATCCCGAATGCAGCCTCGAGCCCGGTCAAGGGCGAAGCCACGCTCACCGACGCGCAGGCCGCCGATCTGCTCGGCGGCAAGTACTACATCAACATCCATACCGCGGCGAACCCGGCCGGCGAGATCCGCGGTCAGGTGACGAAGTAAAGCGAAAACGCGGGCTTCGTCGCGGAAAGGCCGGACGCAAGGAGGGAGCGTCCGGCCTTTTCGATTCCAAGCAGTTGAACTTCGTAGCCCGGATGGAGCCGACGGTCGGCGCGAAGCGCCGCCCGTCGGTGCGATCCGGGAGCCTGCGCGTTGCGGACAGGTCCCCCGGATTTCGCTGCGCCCCATCCGGGCTACGACGCTGCGACTCTGACCGTGCTCAAGCCGCGTTCAGCGCCTGCGCGAGGTCGGCGATCAGGTCCGACGGGTTCTCGATACCGATCGACAGCCGGATCGTGGAATCGAGCACGCCGATCTTTCGGCGGATGTCGGCGGGAACGCCGGAATGGGTCATCGTCGCCGGCAGGCTTGCGAGCGATTCCGTGCCGCCAAGGCTCACCGCCAGCTTGAGGATCTGCAGCGCGTTGAGGAATTTCACCGCCGCCTCTTTGCCGCCGACGATGTCGAACGAGAACGTCGAGCCCGCGCCCAGGCATTGCCGCGCGAACACACGGCCGGACAGCGAGCCCTGCTCGTGGTGACCGAGATAGTGCACCCTGGCGACCTTCGGATGGTCGCGCAGGAAGTCCGCCACGAGCCGCGCATTCGCATCGGCCTTCTCCATCCGCAGGCTGAGCGTCTCGAGCGAACGGTTGATCATCCAGCAGGAATGCGGATCGAGCTGGGTGCCGATGGCGCCGCGCAGCGCCTTGATGCCTTTCATGATCGCCTTCGATCCGAGCGCGGCGCCCGCGATCAGGTCGGAATGACCGCCGACATATTTCGTCAGCGAATACAGCGACAGATCCGCGCCGTGCTCGATCGGCCGCTGAAACACCGGCCCGAGCAGCGTGTTGTCGCAGGCGATGACCGGCGTGTGTCCCTGGGCCTTGCCGATGGAATCGGCGGTGCGGCGGATCATTGCGATGTCGACGAGGCCGTTGGTCGGATTGGCCGGCGTCTCGATCAGGATCATCGAAACCCGCCCCTTGCCCATCGCCTCCTCCGAGGCCTGCTTGACCGCCGTCTCGTCGATGCCGTCGGCAAAGCCGACGGCGCCGATCGACAGGCGCGCGAGCGTGTTCGTCAGCAGCGTCTCCGTCCCGCCATAGAGCGGCTGCGAGTGCAGGATGACATCGCCCGGGCGAACGAAGGCCAGGATCGTGGTTGCGATCGCCGCCATGCCGGACGAGAACAGCGCGCAACTCTCCGTGCGCTCGTAGATCGCGAGCCTGTCCTCGACGATCTCGCTGTTGGGATGATTGAAGCGCGAATAGACCAGGCCTGCGCCCATGCCTTCCGGCGGCTCGCGCCGTCCGGCGACGTAGTCGAAGAAGTCCTGCCCGTCCTCGGCGGTCTTGAACACGAAGGTGGAGGTCAGGAACACCGGCGGCTTGATGGCCCCCTCGGACAATTGCGGATCATAGCCATAGGTCAGCATCAAGGTTTCCGGATGCAGCATATGATTGCCGATATGGGTCTTGGAGGGGAACGGTTTTGCCATGGCCTGTCTCGCTGTTGATCGAGGTGCTCGCCGCGCGCTGGGAATCCCGACGTGAGGATGCCGGGAGGAGACTCGTGTGAGCGCACGGCCGTTGGCGCAAAGATAGCCGCTCTCGCGGCAATCCGTCAGGCCTTGCGGACGGAAGTTCCCGCGGGCCGCGATCAAGAAAAAGGCGGTTGCTTTCGCAACCGCCCTTTCCGAAGTCCTTGGTAGCCCGTTAACTGCGCCCGGTTATTTCAACTTCACGCGATAGGTTTCGTGACAATCATTGCAGCGGTCGTTGATCGTCGTGTAGGCCGCCTTCAGGCCCGCGACATTGGTGATCTTGCCTTTGACCTCAGTGATCGCCTTCTGCACCGGCGGGATCTTGGCATCGAAATCGGCCTTGTTCTGCCAGACCTTCGGCGAGGAGCCATAGGTCGCGTTGACGACATCCTGCTTGGGATTGATCTCGAAGGTCTTGGCGATCTTGGCAACATCGGCCTCGATGCTGGCGATGGCCTCATCGGCAGCCTTCTTGTCGAAGGGAATATCGCCCTTGCTCATCTTCTGAAGCACGCCATACTGATTCTTGGCGATCGCTCGCATCAGATTGTCCTGCTGGACGGCAATCTCCTGTTGCGCCATGACGGCGCCCGCGCCCAGCACGAGGACGCCCGCGACAATCATCGTCCGTTTCATTGGTTGGTTTCTCCGGCTCTCGAGACGTTCAGGGAATGAGACGTCACCGGCTTCGCGCGAAGCCGGGACCCATCATGGATAGAACCCCGCGCGGCGGGTTTATTCCCGTGCGCGCGGGAAGCGCGGCTTCACAAGCTGTGACGGCGGTGATGCTCGCTGATCGCAACCCACACCCGCTCGGGCGTTGCCGGCATGTCGATGTGGTCGATCTTGTACTCGCGCCAGAGCGCATCGACGATGGCATTGACCACGGCCGGACAGGAGCCGATCGCGCCGGCCTCGCCGGCCCCCTTCACGCCCATCGGATTGGTCTTGCAGGGCACGTTGTGGGTCTCGAACACGAAGGCCGGCCCGTCCGCCGCGCGCGGCAGCGCATAGTCCATGAAGGTCGCGGTGATGAGCTGGCCGTCGGTCGGTCCATACACCACCTGCTCCATCAAGGCCTGGCCGATGCCCTGCATGGCGCCGCCATGCACCTGGCCGGCCAACAGCAGCGGATTGAGCGTCTTGCCGAAATCGTCGACGATCACGTAGTTGACGATTTTGATGATGCCGGTGGCCGGATCGATCTCGACCTCAGCGACATGGGTGCCGTTGGGATAGGTGCCGTCGGCGCTGGCAAAGGTCGCGCTGCCGTTGAGCTTCGACGGATCGGCGCCGGGCCGCTTGGCCAGGTCGGCAAACGAGATCGAGCGGTCGGTGCCGGCGATCCGCACCACGCCTTCCGAAATCTCGAGGTCGCCGGCGCTGGCTTCGAGCGCCTGCGCCGCGATCTCCTTCAGCTTCTGGCCGAGCTCGCGCGTGGCGCGCTCGACGCTGACGCCGCCGGAGGGGATCGAGGCCGAGCCGCCGGTGCCGAGGCCGGTTGCGATCTCGTCGGTGTCGCCCTGGCGGACATGCACGCGCTCGGGCGCCACGCCGAACTGTTCGGCGACGATCTGCGCATAGGCGGTCTGATGGCCCTGCCCGCTCGATTGCGTGCCGATCAGCACGGTGACGTCGCCATTGGCATCAAGGCGGACGTTGGCCGTCTCCTCACCCATCACGCCGCAAATCTCGACATAGCTCGCAAGGCCGATGCCGCGGATCAGGCCGCCCTTCTTGGCCGCCTTGGCGCGCTTGGGGAATTCCTTCCATTCCGCGATCTCCATCGCGCGCTTCAGATGCGCGGCGAAGTCGCCGGAATCGTAGACCTTGCCGGTCGCGGTCTTGTAGGGCAGCGCTTTCGGCGGGATGAAATTCTTGCGGCGGATGGCGTCCGGCGTCATGTCGAGCTTTCGCGCACAGGCATCGACGAGGCGCTCGATGACATAGGCGGCTTCGGGCCGGCCCGCGCCGCGATAGGCGTCGACCGGCACGCTGTGGGTGAAGATCGTGCGCACCCGGCAATGGAAGGCCTGGATGTCGTAGAGGCCGGGCAGCATGCCGGCGCCGCCATGCGGGATGTAGGGCCCGAAGGTCGACAGATACGCGCCCATGTCGCCCATGAGGTCGCAATCCATCGCGAGGAACTTAGCGTCTTCAGCCAGCGCCATCTTCGCGGTGGTGACATTGTCGCGGCCCTGCGCATCGCCCATGAAATGCTCGGAGCGGTCGGCCGCCCACTTCACCGCCTTCTTCAGTTTGCGCGCAGCGACCGCCATCAGGGCATATTCCCGATACGGAAACAGTTTTGTGCCGAACCCGCCGCCGACGTCGGGGCAGATCACCCGCATCTTGTCGGTAGGAATGTTGAGAACGTTCTGGCAGAGGATATCGCGCAGGCGGTGGCTGCCCTGGCTGCCGACCGTCAGCGTCAGATGGTCGCGCTTGGAATCGTATTCGCAGACCGCCGCGCGGGTCTCCAAGAAGCTTGCAACCACGCGCGGATTGACGATGGAGATCTCGGCGACCGCATGTGCTTTCGCGAAGGCAGCTTCCGTCGCCGCTTTGTCGCCGATCGAGACGTCGAACAGCACGTTGCCCGGCTTGTCCGGCCAGACCAAGGCTGCGCCTTTCTTCACGGCGTTGACGACGCCGGTCACCGCGGGCAGCGGCGACCATTTGACCTCGATCGCCTCGATCGCGTCGCGAGCCTGGTCGATGGTCTCGGCGACCACGAAGGCGATGGCGTCGCCGACATGGCGCACCTCGTCCTTGGCCAGGATCGGGTAAGGCGGGCCGGTGAACGGATCGGTCTCGAGGTTGAACAGGCAGGGCAGATTGCCGAGATCCCCGACGTCGTCGGCCGTCAGGATCAGCGCAACGCCCGGCAGGCCGCGGGCGCGGGTCGCATCGACGGTGTACTTGGCATGCGCATGCGGCGAGCGCAGCACCAGGCAGCGGAGCGCAGCCTGCGGCGCGTAATCGTCGGTATAGCGGCCCTTGCCGCGGATGAGCGCGTCATCCTCCTTGCGCAGCACGCTTTGGCCAACGCCGAACTTGATGGGAGCCGCCATTTTATCTTCCCGTTCTCATGGTTGTTTTGTGGGCATATTGCCGTGGAAAAACTGGCAACGCAAACGGGATTAGCAGTGCACATTGGCCGCAGGCCCGTCCTAGATCCGCTCGATCAGATCCCAGCGATTGCCATAGAGGTCTTCAAATACTGCGACCGTGCCGTAAGGCTCGCGCCGCGGTTCTTCGAGAAACTCAACCCCTCGCTTCCGAAACGCGTCGTAGTCGCGCTCGAAATCATCTGTGGCCAAGAACAGAAAGACGCGGCCGCCGCTTTGATTGCCGATGGCTTGCGCCTGGCCCGGGTTCGCAGCCTTTGCCAGTAGAATGCCACTCTCGGTGCTGCCGGGCGGCGCTACGACAACCCAGCGCTTGTTTTCATCGAGACGGGTGTCTTCCCGAAGCTCAAATTCGAGTTTGCCAACAAAGAAGGCTATCGCCTCGTCGTAGTCGCGAACGATAACCGCAGTGAGGCTCAGATGCTGTCGCATGGAGGGCTGCCAAATCGTTCTTGCTCAAGGCGACTGGTTGGAACTCCTATCGTTAGATCAATCCTCCAGTAGAGGATAGGTCCTAGCCGCGCACCAGCGAGACCAGCCAGCTGCGGCCGAACAGGATCAGGATCGCGAGCGCGTAGACGACCGTGCCCCCGACAGCGAGCAGGACCAGCGTCGCTTCGTCACGGAAGGCGTGCACGGAGGCGAGAGCGGCCGGGCTGAAGCGCGCGATCAGCCAGAAGGCGGCGGCCAGGATGAGGCCGGTCAGCAGGAATTTCGCGAGCGACATCAGCCAGGCGCGGTCGATGGCGAGGAAGCCCCGCCGCACGGCGAAAAAGAGCACCAGCACTAGATTTGTCCAGATCCCAACGGCGGTCGCCAGCGCAAGACCGATCTGGGCGAGCGAGCCCATCAATGCGAACTTTAGCGCGACGTTAACGGCGATGCCCGTCAGCGAGGCGCGGACAGGGGTCGCCGTATCCTTGCGCGCATAAAAGGTCGCAACCGCGCTGCGGATCAGCACGGCCGGGATCAAGGCAATCGCGTAGGCCGCAAGCGTTGCGCCGGCCGCGGCGGCGTCCGCTTTGGAGAAGGCGCCGTGGGCGAACAACGCGCGCATGATCTCGTCAGGCACGGTGAGAAAGGCCGCGACGAACGGAACGGAGAAGAGAAGCGTGAAATCGAAGGCACGGCGTTGCGCTTTCATCGCGCCGTCCTGGTCATTCGCCGTGATCCGCCGCGACATCTCCGGCAGCAGTACGGTGCCGATGGCGATGCCGATCACGCCAATCGGCAGCTGATACAACCGGTCGGCATAATAGAGCGCCGAAAGGGCACCCGCCGGCAGGAACGTCGCGATGATGGTATCGGCGAACATTGCCACTTGCGTGCCCATCGAGCCCAGCGTCGCAGGCCCCAGCGCCTTGAAGAAGCCGCGGACGTCTTCGTCGAGCTTGAGCGGCGCAAAGCGCGGCAAGCCGCCATGGCGGGCGAGATCGCCGGCCAGCAGGAAATATTGCAGGAAGCCCGAGATCAGCACGCCCCAGGCCGCGGCGTGGCCCGCGGTCGGGAACCAGGCGGCGAGCGCCAGCGTCATCATCATCGCGACGTTGAGAAAGATCGACGCCGCCGCCGCGCTGGCGAAGCGCTGCATCACGTTGAGCATGCCGCCATAGAGCGTCACCAGCGTGATCAGCAGGAGGTAGGGAAAGGTGATCCGGGTCAGCTCGATCGCGAGCTTGCGCTGCTCGGCGTCCTCACTGAAGCCCGGTGCGAGGATGCTCATGGCCTGCGGCATGAACAGCCAGGCGACGATCAGCAGCACCACCTGCGAGGCCAGCAGCAGCGTGAAGATGCGGTCGGCGAACAGGTGAGCTGCCGCCTCGCCCTTCTCGCCATGGACATGGGCATAGGCGGGCACCCAGGCCGCGTTGAAAGCGCCCTCGGCGAAGATCGCACGGAAATGATTGGGCAGCCGCAGCGCCACGAAAAAGGCATCGGCGACGGGGCCGGCGCCAAGGATCGCCGCGAGCATGATGTCGCGGGCAAATCCCGTGACCCGCGAGAGCAGCGTGTATCCGCCAACCGTGAAGATGCGTCCGAGCATGCGGACTCTTCTAGAGGCTTATCGGGCCGCCGATAAGGCTTTGAAAGAGCATGAGATCAAAAAAGCGGCTTGCTCGGTGTCGACCTCTCCCCGACGGGGAGAGGTGAGAGGCAAATCAGCCCGCCAGCGCGCCGCGGACGGCGGCGATGATTCGCTCCTGATCGGCCTCGGTCAGGTAGGCATGCATCGGCAGGCTGATGACGTCCTGCGACAGGCTCTCGCAACCCGGCAATCCGCCCTCGGCGACCGGGTATTGTTTGTAGGCGGTCTGCTGGTGCATCGACTTGCCGTAATAGATCGCGGTCGGCACGCCCTGGGCTTTCAGCGCGGCAGCGAAGCCGTCTCGGTCGGTGCCTTCAGGCAGGCGGATCGTGTACTGCGCCCAGACCGAGGTGTTGCCGGGCGCGAGGCGCGGCACGGTGACGACATTGGACAGGCCGCGCGCATAGCGCTCGGCGACCTTGTTGCGGGCGGCGATCTCGTCGTCGAAGATCTTCAGCTTCTCGATCAGGACGGCGGCCTGCATGGTGTCGAGGCGGCCGGTCAGGCCGAGGCGGACGTTGTCGTACTTGTCGACGCCCTGCCCGTGCACGCGGATGCTGCGCAAGGTGGCGGCGAGCTCGTCGTCATCGGTGAAGATGGCGCCGCCGTCGCCGAAGCAGCCGAGCGGCTTTGCCGGGAAGAAGCTGGTCGCCGTCGCGTGGCCGAAGGTGCCGAGCTTGCGGCCCTTGTAGCTCGCGCCAAAGCCTTGCGCGGCGTCGTCGAGCACGAACAGGCCTTCGGCCCTGGCGATCTCGGCGATGGCGTCGTGATCGGCGGGCTGGCCGAACAAATCGACCGGAATCACCGCGGCCGGCTTGAGGCCGGCCTTGCGGGCGGTGGCGATGCCGCGCTTGAGCGATTCCGGGCTCATGTTGAAGGTGGTCTCGTCGACGTCGACATAGACCGGCGTCGCGCCGGTCCGCGCCACCGGCGAGGCGGTCGCGATGAAGGTGAAGGACGGACACAGCACGGCATCGCCGGGCCCGACATTCCTGGCCATCATCACCATCAGGATCGCGTCGGTGCCGCTGGCGCAGCCGATGACGTGCTTGGCGCCTGAGTAGGCCGCGAGCTGCTTCTCGAGCTCGAAGACCTCCGGCCCGTTGACGAACTGGCAATGGTCCATCACGCGCTTGACGGCCGCATCGAGCGAGGCGCCGAGCCGGCGGCGCTGCGAGGCGACGTCGATGAAGGGAATGGGTTCGGAGCGTAAGTGCTGGTTCATGACGCCTTGTGACGTTTGAGCGGTCGACATGGAGAAGAGATCAGCCGGCGACGCGGCGCGGCCCCTTGCGCGCGGGTGACGTGGCCGCAGGACGCGAGGGCGTCTCCAGGCATTGCGTGGCAATCTCGAGGCTGGCGACGCCTTCGTCGCCCGTCACTGCCGGCGTCTCGCCGTTGCGCACCGCCTTGAGGAATGCGATCAGCTCGGCGCGAAGCGGCTCGTCATGGCCGACCGGCAGATGCCGCATCGAGTAGCTGCCGTCCGGCTTGAAGCCGAAGCATTCGGTGACCTGGCGCGTCAAGAGATCGCCCATCACGTATTTGCCGCGCGTTGCGACCGTGACGCTGCGCGCCTTGAACGGCGTCAGCCAGTTGGTGTTGATGTGGGCGAGCACGCCGCTCTCGGTGCGGAACTGCAAGAGCGCGATGTCCTCGCGCTCGGCGACCGCGCTCGACAATTGCGGCTGCACCTCGACGATGTCGGATTCGGTGAACCAGCGGATCAAATCGATATCGTGCACGGCAAGGTCGATGACGACGCCGACATTGGACATGCGCGGCGGGAACGGGCCGACGCGGGTGATCGCGATGGAGAGAATGTCCTCGCCCGCGATCGCCTGCTTGACCGCGGCGACCGCCGGATTGAAGCGCTCGACATGGCCGATCATCAGCGTGACGCCGGCCTTATGCGCGGCGGCGACGATCTCGCGGCCCTCTTCCACCGTGGAGGCGATCGGCTTCTCGACCAGCACGTGGATGTTCTTGGCGATGCATGCGAGCGCGACCTCGTGATGCAGATGGGTCGGTGCCGCGATGGTGACGGCATCGACACCGGCGCTGAGCAGCTGGTCAAGCGTCTCGAAGCTTTCGCAATTGGCGAGCTCCGTGGCCCGCGCGCGATGCGCCGGCGAGGGATCGACGACGCCGACGAGGCTGACGCCGGGCAGGCCGCTGAGCACGCGCGCATGGTTGCTGCCCATCACGCCGGCGCCAATGACACCGACGCGCAAGCCGGCCCTTGCCGGTGCAGATCCCCTGGAAGTCATCTGAGCAAACCCCGATTCAACGCAAATCCCCGGGCCGCTTCTAGCACGGACGCCACATTTGTGGCGAATGCCGCCCTGGCGGGCCGGACACGATTTGATTCAAAAAGTTACACGTTGCCCGGGCCTTAGGCCGAAAAAGATACCGCTTCTCGGCCCGGGTCGCGTGATTCGGAGTTTGCTGGTTACGACCTTTGATAGTCGTCTTCAATCCGGATGATGTCGTCTTCCCCCAGATAGCTTCCAGTCTGGACCTCGATCAGCTCCAGCTGGATCTTGCCGGGATTCTCCATCCGGTGGACGGCGCCCATCGGGATGTAGATCGACTCGTTCTCGTGCACCGTCTTCACCGTCTCGTTGACGGTCACCTGCGCCGTGCCGCGGACCACGATCCAGTGCTCGGCGCGATGATGGTGCTTCTGCAGCGACAGCCGCCCGCCCGGCTTCACCACGATGCGCTTGACCTGGTGGCGCTCGCCATTGTCGACGGATTGATAGCTGCCCCAGGGCCGGTGGACCTTGAGATGCTCCTCGGTGACCTTCGGCGCCACCGATTTCAATTTCGTCACCAGGCGCTTCAGCCCGTTGGCATCCTTCTGCCGCGAGACCAGCACCGCGTCCGCGGTCGCGACCACGACGAGATCGTCGACGCCTTCGAGCGCGACCAGCGCGGAATCCGTGGTGACGTTACAATTGCGGGAATCCTCGAACACGGCGGTGCCGTGCGCGGCATTGCCTTGCGCGTCCTTCTCCGACAGCTCCCATACCGCATGCCAGGAGCCGACGTCGGACCAGCCGCACGACACCGGCACGACGGCGGCGCGCGAAGTCTTCTCCATCACCGCATAGTCGATCGAGATCGCCTTGGCCGCGCCGAACGCCTCCGGCTCCAGCGTGACGAAGCCGAGATCGCGGCCGGCATTGTTGACGGCATTGGTGACCGCCTCGACGCTTGCCGCATCGACCCTGCGATATTCGTCGAGCAGCACGCTCGCCGGGAACATGAAGTTGCCGCTGTTCCAGAGATAGCCCGAATTGACGTAGTCGGAGGCCTTCACCGCGTCCGGCTTCTCGACGAAGCGTGCAACCGCCTGCACCTCGCCCGCGATCACCTCGCCCGGATTGATGTAGCCGTATTCGGTGGCCGGCCGCTCCGGCTTGACGCCGAAGGTGACGATGCGCCCGGCATTCGCGGCGGTGAGGCCCTCGCGACAGGCGGCGACGAAGGCGGCATTGTTCTGCACGACGTGATCGGCGGCGAGCGCGAGCACGATCGCCTCGCTGGCGCGGTTCTGCGCGAACACCGCGCCGGCCGCGATGGCAGGGCCGGAATCGCGCCGCATCGGCTCGAGGATCACGTCGGCCTCAATGCCGATCTCGGCGAGCTGCTCCAGCACCATGAAGCGATAGGAGGCGTTGGTGATGACGATCGGCCGGTCGAACAAAGAGGGATCGGACACGCGCAGCAGCGTGTCCTGGAACGTCGAGCGCGTGCCGAACAGCGGCAGGAACTGCTTGGGCCGAACCTCGCGCGAAGCGGGCCACAGCCGCGTGCCGGCACCGCCGCACATGATCAGGGGGATTATGCGTTTGTCCATCGTGATCTCAAACCTTGAAATGGTCCCGATACCAGGTGACGAAGTTATGAACCCCATGCTCGATCGGCGTTGACGGTGCAAAGCCGGTGTCGCGCGAGAGATCCTCGACATCCGCGAACGTTTCCAGCACATCTCCCGGCTGCATCGGCAGCAATTCTTTGATCGCCGTCCGGCCCAGCTCCCGCTCCAGAAGACCGACGACGTGCATCAGTTCCTCCGGATGATGATTGCCGACATTGTAGAGCTTTGACGGCGCATTTGCGGCAGCCGGATCGTCCGCAGGCACGAGATCGATCAGCTTGGACACGACGCGCGTCACATCGTCGATATAGGTGAAATCGCGGCGCATTTTGCCATGGTTGAAGAGCCGGATCGGCTTGCCGGCCATGATGGCGCTCGCGAACAGAAACATGGCCATGTCGGGGCGGCCCCATGGCCCGTAGATGGTGAAGAACCGCAGCCCCGTGACCGGCAGGCGATAAAGATGGCTGTAGGACTGCGCCATCACCTCGTTCGCCTTCTTGGTCGCGGCGTAGAAGCTGACCGGATGGTCGGTGCGGTCCGCAACCGCAAATGGCAGTTTTGTGTTGGCGCCGTAAACGGAGGATGACGAGGCGTAGACCAGATGACCGCAGCCATTGTTGCGGCAGCCCTCCAGCACGTTGAGAAAGCCGACGAGATTGGAATCGGCGTAGGTCTGCGGCTGCTCGATCGAGTAGCGCACGCCGGCCTGCGCGGCCAGATGCACGACTTTGGCAAAACGATGTTGCGCGAACAGCGCCGCCATGGTCTCGCGGTCGGCGAGATCGGCCTCGATGAACGAGAAGCGCGGCTGGTCCCGGAGCAGAGCAAGGCGCGCTTTCTTCAGCGCCGGATCGTAATAGCTGTTGAGATTGTCGAGCCCGACGACGGCGCGGCCTTCGCCCAGGAGCTGCCGGGCGACGTGGAAGCCGATGAAGCCGGCCGCACCCGTGACCAAAATCGCCCGATCCGTCATCCTGTTCCCTGGGTGATCCCTCGCCCGATCCTGTCTAGCCGCCGCCTCGACGGGGTCGCAATAGGCTCCCCGCTCCTTCACGCGATCTCCTCATGGCGTCCTTAACGACGGCTATTGCAAGATCGGCGCCAAAACCATACCAAAGCGGCCGAATTCGGCGCCTCGCGTCGGGTTGCCTCAAATCTTAGCAAACCCTGTTCATGCGGACGAGATGCGCCGAATCCTGTTGTCGACGGCCAAGATCCTGATTTCCGCGGCGCTGCTCTATCTGGCGCTGCGCAAGGTCGACCTGTCCGAGCTGTTTTCCCGATTCACCCTGACCAGCCTGTTCTGGCTCGGTGTGGCGATCGCGGTCACGTTCCTGCAGATCTTCGTCGGCGTGCTGCGCTGGCGCGAGATCAGCGCCGCCTGCGGCGCACCGCTCGAGCTCGGCCGCGCCATGCGATACAACGTGATCGGCTCGTTCTTCAACCAGACGCTGCCGTCGGCGATCGGCGGCGATGCGGTGCGCCTGTGGCTGGTCGCCCGCGCCGGCGCCGGCTGGCGCACGGCGACCTACTCGATCTTCGTCGACCGCGCCATCGGCCTGATCGCGCTCGCAATCTTGATCGTCGCCAGCCTGCCCTGGAGCTACACCCTCATCACCGATCCGCACGGTCGCTCGGCGCTGCTGCTCATCGACCTCCTGGCGCTCGCCGGCGGCCTCGGCTTCCTGATCTTCGGCGCGCTGAAATGGGGCTGGCTGAAGACCTGGTGGGCAACGCATCACATCCACGCCTGCGCCGTCATCGCCAATCGCGTGATCTTCAGCGGCACCCGCGGTCCCGCCGTCGCGATCCTGTCGGTCCTCGTTCACGTGCTCGCCGTCGTCATCGCCTGGTGCGTCGTGCAGTCGATTGGGGCCCCGGTTCGCTTCAGCGACGTCTTTCTGCTCGTGCCGCCGGTGATGCTGATCACGATGATGCCGATCTCGATCGCCGGCTGGGGCGTACGTGAGGCCACGATGAGCCTTGCGTTCGGCTTCGCGGGACTTTCCGCCAACGAGGGCGTCAACGTCTCGCTGCTGTTCGGCGCCGTGTTCTTCCTGGTCGGGGCAGTCGGCGGCCTGGTCTGGATCCTCAGCGCCGAGAAAGCCGCGCAAGGGTCGGCCGCGATCGGAGTGCCGGAGTGAATTTGGCTGCCGATGCGCTCGCCGGCGCGGTCCTGCTGCTTGCCGCTGCGGCGGCCGTGCTGATCTCGGCGCTCGTCACCTGGACCAGCCGCCCCCTGCTGCAGCGCTACGCGCTGGCGCGGCCGAATGCGCGGTCCTCCCATCGCGTCCCGACCCCGCAGGGCGCCGGCATCGCGGTGATCGCCGCGACGCTGATCGTTGCCTCGCTGTGGGGGGTCTCCGCCAATGTCGCGATCCCGCCGGCGCTGGTCGCTGCGACAATCGTGATCGCGCTGGTCGGCTTCGTCGACGACATCGTATCGCTGCCCGTGCTGGTGCGCCTGGTGCTGCAGGCCGCCTGCGTCGGCGCCGTGGTGTTCACCGCCCCCGACACCGCGCGCATCGTGCCGGCGCTGCCGCTCGCGCTGGAGCGCGGCCTCATCGTCCTTGCCGGCGTCTGGTTCGTGAACCTCGTCAACTTCATGGACGGGCTCGACCTGATGACGGTGGCGGAAGTCGTTCCGGTCACCGCTGCGCTGCTGCTGCTGGGAATGCTCGGGGATCTCCCATGGCCGGCCGTGCTGATCGCCACCGCGCTGTGCGGCGCCATGCTCGGCTTTGCGCCGTTCAACCGTCCTGTCGCAAAAGTCTTCCTGGGCGATGTCGGCAGCCTGCCGATCGGCCTCCTGCTCGGCTGGTGCCTGCTCGAGCTCGCCTGGCACGGACAAGCGGCTGCGGCGCTGCTGCTGCCGGCCTACTACCTCGCCGATGCCACCATCACGCTGTTTCGGCGCATCGCGCGCCGCGAGCCGTTCTGGTCGGCGCACCGTTCGCATTTCTATCAGCGCGCAACCGACAACGGTTTCTCGGTGTCCCGGGTGAGCGGCGAAGTCTTCCTGCTTAACCTCGTGCTCGCAGGGCTGGCGATCCTCGCCGTTCGCGCCGCGACGGTGGCCGTCACGCTGCCCGCGCTGATCGCCGGCGCCATCGCGGTCGCCCTCCTGCTGCGCCGCTTCTCCCGGCCTCAGGCGTCCTGAGCCGACACGGCGAGCCGCAGCCCCTCGTCGAGCGAAACCTCCGGCCGCCAGCCGGTCGCGAGCGCCTTGGAGACGTCGAGCTCGAGCGAGCCGATCAGGCTGTCATGCATGTCCTGCCGGCCGATCATTCGGAAAAGCGCGCTGAGCAAGCCCGGCGGCACGCCGAATAGTCGTGGGCGCTTGCCGGAGGCCTTAGCCAGACGCGCGATGAATTCGGGCGTCGAGAACTGCTCGCTGTCGGCGAGCAGGAATATCTCGAAATGGCCGGCCGCATCTGGATGAGCGAGCCGGTGCAGGATGAAGGACGACAGGTTCTGCACGGCAAGGAAGGCGCGGCGATTGCGGATCGCGGCGAACGGCAACGGCACCCCAAGGTTCATCGCGCGCGTCAACAGAGCGAAACTTCCCTTGGCGCTCGCGCCATAGACCATGGGCGGCCTGATCACGGAGATCTTCATGTCGCTCTCGCCCGCGAGCGTCCTCAGGCCTGCCTCGGCCGCCGCCTTGGACGTCCCGTAGAGGCCGCGCGGCGTCGGGACGTCGTTCTCGCTGAACGGGGCCCTGCCCTCGTTGCTGCGGCCATGCACCAGCACGGTGCTGATGAAGATGAAATGGCGCACGCCCGCCCTCGCCGCGCAGCGCGCCAGGTGCATCGTGCCGGCGGTGTTGACGTCCTGGTAGAGCTGGGCTGCATGCTCCTCGCGCCTGTGATGCACGCGCGCGGCAAGGTGAACCACCGCCTCCACCCCCTCGAGCGCGGCCCGCCAGTCGGTGTCGCGGCCGATCGATTCGATCACGACCTCGCCGTCGATGCCCTGCCGCTTGCGGACGACGGGGCGGACCGACCATCCCTTGCGCACCAGCGCCTGCCCGAGGTGACGGCCGATGAAGCCGCTCGCTCCTGTCACCAGCACGACCGGTTTGCGTTCGCTCATCGTCGCTCCCCGAGCGCTGGATTGCGCAACAATGGTCAGGCCGCCGTGGATCCAAATTCCGGCACGGCATCCTTCAGGATGGTCCTGATGGTGGCGCGATCGTCGCGCGCGATCGCCTGCTCAAGCGCCGCATTCCATTTGCGCAGCGTGTGCATCGGCGGCTCGTTCGGCTGCGCGGCCATGATGCCGGGCACGCCGATCTCGCGGGTCGGCTCCTCCGAGGCAAACAGGATCTCGTGCAGGCGCTCGCCCGGCCGCATGCCGGTGAACACGATCTCGATGTCGTAGCCCGGCTGCAGACCGGACAGGCGGATCATGCGCTCGGCGAGATCGACGATCTTCACCGGCTGGCCCATGTTGAGCACGTAGACCGAGACGTCGGGACGCTGCGTCCCAAGCGCATGCGTCGCCGCGGTGATGACGAGATCGCAGGCCTCGCGGATGGTCATGAAGTAACGGACCATGTCGGGATGAGTTACCGTCACCGGCCCGCCGGCCTCGATCTGGGCCTTGAACTTCGGCACCACCGACCCGTTCGAGGCCAGCACGTTGCCAAACCGGACCGAGATCAGCCGCATCGGCGGCTTGCTGCCGCTCGCTCCGGCTGCGAGGTCGCGATCGAGCGCCTGGCAGTACATTTCGGCAAAGCGCTTGGTGAGGCCGAGCATCGACACCGGCTCGATTGCCTTGTCGGTAGAGATCATCACCATCGCCTCGGCGCCGGCGGCAACGGCGGCGTCCGCGACGTTGATGGAACCGAAGATGTTGGTTTTGACGCCCTCACTCCAATCGCGCTCGAGGATCGGCACGTGCTTGAGCGCCGCGGCATGAAAGACGATGTCGGGCTTGAACTCGGCCATCAGGCGCATGACGCGCTCGCGGTCGCGAATGTCGGCAATCCGGCCTTCGATCTGTGCGGTGGCACCACGCGCGGCCAGCGCCTCGGTGACCGCGTAGAGAGCCGGCTCGGAATTTTCCACGATCAAGAGACGTGCCGCGCCGAAGGCGACCACACGCTCGCAGATCTCGGATCCGATCGAGCCGCCGCCGCCGGTGACGATCACGGCCTTGCTCCTGATCAAGGCCTCCAGGCGAGCATAGTCGATCTTCTCGCTCGGACGCAGCAGGAGGTCCTCGACCGCAACCGCCGTGAGCCTTGGCGTATCGCCGCTCTCCAGCGAGGGCATCCGGCTCACGATCACACCCAGTTTGCGCGCCCGCATCAGGATCGATTCCGGATGCGACTCCGGCTCGAAAGCCGATGGTGTCATGATGAGGCGCGCGATGGGCTTGTCGCGCTTGGCGAAATCCGAGATCACATCCTCGACGTCGTCGATGCCGCCCAGCACCGGCACGTTGCGAATGAGCTGGCCCCGATCGGCAGGCGATGGTGACAAGACGCCGATCGGCCAGATGCGCTTGATCGCTCCGCTCTCGATGCCGCGCAGCAGCACTTCGGCATCCGCGGCGCGGCCGATCAGCAGCGTCGGCGCGGCCTCCCCGCCCCTCGCGTGACGCCGCACCCGCGTATAGCGGAAGTAGCGGTACGCCATGCGCAGCGCGCTGAGGAAGAAGATCTCGAGAAACCAGTAGAGGACGATCGTCACCTTGCCGAGAAAGAAGGCGCCGCGAACGTTGGGGGCAACGAGGATGTAGTCGAGCACGAGCAGCGCAACCGTGAGCACGGTCGCCGCGCGAATGATGTTCAGCGCGTCAGGCAGCGAGATGAAACGCCATTTCGTCGTGGTCAGATTGCAGAAGAAGAACACGACCACGCTGAAGGCGAGGAAGTAGGGCAGGATCTGGAACAGCAGCGGCAATCGAGCGTAGAAATCGTCGCCACCCTCGAATCGCAGATAGAAGGCGGCAAAAAGCGCCGCCGTGGTCGCCAGCAGGTCGTGGAGCGCGATCAGGAAATTGCGCGAGGTGAGATGCGTAAGTCGCGTCATCCGCCGACCGATGAAAACCCAGTTAGATGCAACCTGACCGCGCTGATAGCCCATCTCGACAAGACTTGCCAGCCGCGCGACCGCTCAGGAACCCGCTTCCGCCGTCTTGGTCCGAACCTGTTGTGCCCGGATCACCATGCCTCCGGCAACGCCGACTCCGATGACGTACATCCAGCCCTCGTGGAAGTCGAACAGATGCGAGTTGAACAGCGAGGTAAAGACGTTCTGCACCACGACTAGGAGTCCGATCCAATTGGCAATCCCGTCGCCGCGAAACAACCGCAGATGCAATATCCAAATCGCGTAGAGAATGGCGACGCCGATCGCGCCCCATTGCACCGCAACGTTCAGCGTCTGGTTGTGCGGGTTGCCGATCACCTCGGCTGACGCCCGCCGCTGACCGGCGGGCGTCGCGACGCGTTCGAACAACCCGCGGGTCGAACCGGTGCCGTGCCCCAGGATCGGCGCCTCCGCGAAGAAGCCGAGCGACTTCCGCCAGAACTCGAGCCGCATGCCCATGGAGGTTGCCTCGCCCCGTTCCACATAGCCGGTGTAATCGGTGGTAAACCTCTCGGCGGTGTGGCGCAATTGCGGCGAGGCCTGCCAGGCGAGAACGGCGCCGACGAGCAGCGCGCCGGAGATGATCGCGATGCTGCGCCATTTGAGGTGAAGCAGTGCAAACACGCCGAACATGATCGGAATGGTGACGAGCGCGGTGCGCGACACCACCACGAAGGTCATATTGATGAAGAAGCTAAGCGCCAGCGCCGTCAGCAACGCGGCGAACCAGTATCGCTTCTCGCGCAACAGCATCACGATCGGATAGGCGAGCGCCACCGCGCAAAGCGCGAATTCCTGGCTCTGGTCAATGTAGTTCTTGACGAAGATGCCGCGCTCGGGCGGATCGGTCTTGAGCGCGAGGTTCGGGTAGAAGGCGACCAGCCAGGACATCACCGACAGCAAGGCGCAGGACACCAGGAAGGCGATGAATATCCAGTGGCCACGCGGCGAGCGCTCGAAATGATAGAGCAGGACCGGCAGCACGAGCAGCTTGACGGTCGGATTAACCGCATAGAAGCGCGCGCCCCACGGGGCATCCGACCACAGCGTCCCCAGCAGCGCGAGAACGACCAGCGCGATCGGCGCAATGCAGATCGGACGCTTCAAGGACTGCAGGAAGTCGCGTAGATCGAGGAACGGCACCATGCAGATCAGCATCAGCGCGTTGAAGATCCCCGCAAGCGATGTCGACCAGGGCAGCGAGGCCGCAGTCAGGATCGCAAACAGATCGACTGTTTCACGCCAGGCCGCCGGACTGCGCAGGCGCCGCCGCAACATCTGGCCGGGGGTCTCGCGTGCGAGCGCCGTCACTTGCCCCCTCCCCGGGCGCGATGAACCAGCGCCGTCGTGCTGAAGCCCTGGAGAATGTCGACCAGCACGACCGCCCCGCCCGCGGCCTCGACCACCTCATGGCCGACGACCTGTTCGCGTGTGTAATCGCCGCCCTTCACCAGCACGCCGGGGTTGATCCTGGTGATCAGGTCGATCGGCGTGTCCTCAGTGAAGATGACGACGAGATCGACGGCCTCCAGTGCGGCGAGCACCTCGGCACGCGCGCGCTCGTCCTGGACCGGACGATCGGCACCTTTCAGCCGCCGCACCGAGGCGTCGCTGTTGAGCCCCACGATCAGGCGGTCGCAGGCGGCGCGCGCCGCGGTCAGCACCTTGACGTGGCCGGGATGAAGGATGTCGAAACAGCCGTTGGTGAAGCCGACGCGCAGGCCCTGCCTTTTCCATTCGGCGAGCTGCGCGTCGAGTGCTGCCGGGTCGACCACGATCTTCTCTTCGGCCGCGAGCGTGGCATGCGGCAGGATCTTGCGTCGCAGCTCGGCCGCGCTGACGCTGGCGGTGCCCTGCTTGCCGACCGCGACGGCGGCGGCGGCGTTGGCCATGCGCAGTGCCGTGTCCCAGTCCGCGCCGGCCGCGAGCGACACCGCAACCGCAGCGGCGACGGTGTCACCGGCGCCCGAGACGTCGCGCACCTTCACCGGGACGGCCGGCACGTGGACGGCCCCGCCATTCCGCGGCACCAAGGTCATGCCGTGCTCGCCCTGGGTGACCAGGATCGCCTCGCAGTCGGCGAGCCGCATCACGTCCTCGCTGGCCTCGACGATGCTCTGCACCGTGTCGGCGCGGCTGCGGGTCGCTTCCGAAAATTCCTTGCGGTTGGGGGTGAGCAGCGTGGCGCCGCGATAGATCGCCCAGTTCAGGCTCTTGGGATCGACGATAACGGGCTTGCCGAGCTTGCGCGCGGCATCGATGGTGTGGCGGATCACGCGCGCCGTCAGCACGCCCTTGGCATAGTCGGACAGCAGCACGATGTCGGCGCGCGCGATCTGCGGCAGGATCGCCTCGATCAACTTCGTTTCGATCTCGTCGGACGCAGCCAGCGCCTGCTCCCAATCCGCGCGCAGCATGTGCGTGGAAAAATGTTCGGAGACGAAGCGGACTTTTCGCGTGGTCGGCCGCGAGGCGTCGCGCACCAGCACGCTCTCGATGCCGGCTTGATCATTGAGCGCTGCCTCGAGCCGCGTACCGGCCTCGTCCTCGCCGATGAGACCGACGAAGATGCAGCGCGCGCCGAGCGAAGCGACGTTGCGCGCGACGTTGCCGGCGCCGCCGACGTGGATCTCGCTGCGCTGGGCGGCGATGACGGGCGCCGGCGCTTCCGGCGAGATCCGCGACACCTCGCCGTAGACGAACTCGTCCAGCATGATGTCGCCGATGCACAGCACCGTACGGCCTGAGATGGCTTGCGCGAGGGCATCGAAATCGAGAATGGGCGTCGGCATGGTCGAAAGGGCCTCAGCGAAAGCGGTCGGGCCGGTCGAGATAATCCCCGACATAGGCCTTCACCGCGTCCTCGAGCGTCGTGAAGCCGCCGTTATAGCCGGCGCGGAGCAGACGATCGACCTCGCTCTGGGTGAAATACTGGTAGCTGTCCCGGATCTGCTCGGGCATGTCGATGTATTCGATGTTGGGCCTGGTGCCGAGCGCCGCATAGGCAGCCAGCATGAGGTCCTTGAAGCTGCGCGCCTTGCCGGTGCCGACGTTGAACAGGCCGGACACCGACGGCGTCGCGAGCAGCCAAAGGACCACGCGCACGACATCGTCGACATAGATGAAATCGCGACGCTGATCGCCGTCCTCGATGCCCTCGCGATGCGACTTGAACAGCTGCACGACGCGGCCTGTCCTGACGTCGTCGAAGCGCCGCGCCAGCACGCTCATCATCGAGCCTTTGTGATATTCGTTCGGCCCGAACACGTTGAAGAATTTCAGGCCGGCCCATTGCGGCGGGAGCCGATCGCCGCGCGCCACACGTTCGGCGACAGCGAGATCGAACAGGTGCTTGCTCCAGCCGTAGAGATTCATAGGCCGCAACTTCTTCAGCGCCGAAAGCGAAGAATCGTCGTCGAAGCCTTCCGTGCCGTCGCCATAGGTCGCCGCCGAGGACGCGTAGATGAACGGCACCGCATTCATCGTGCACCAGTCCAGCAGGCGCATCGACAGGCGGAAATTGGTCTCGACGACGAGATCACCGTCGGTCGCCGTGGTCGCGGAAATCGCCCCGAGATGGATCATGGCCTCCAGCTTGCGGCCCTTCAACCAGTCCATCAGCTCGGTCGGGGGAACGATATCCACAAGCTGCCGCTTGGCGAGGTTGCGCCATTTGCCTTCGGTTCCGAGGAGATCACAGATCACGACGTCGCTGCGACCGGCCTCGTTCAGCGCGGCCACGACGTTCGATCCGATAAAACCGGCCCCGCCGGTCACCAGCAACATTCCACCTACCTGCCCGATTTTAGGTGCCCGATCCTGCCCTAGCGCATGATCCGCCAAAGTGTAAGCTGTTTTGGGATTGCTCTTCTGCCGCCTTTACCTGCCGGCCCGGAGCGGCTAACCGAGCCGCCATATCGGCACGTGTTCGGCCCTCATAACGAATGAATATTGATTCGCAACTTGGCAGTGATGCAGATCGGAGCGACACACGCCCGATCCTGATCGTCCCCTACATGTGGATCGGCGATTTCGTGCGGAATCACACCGTCGTGCGGGTCCTTAAGGAGCGCTGGCCGAACCGGCCGGTCGATCTCCTCACCACCTCCCTGTGCGCCCCGCTGGTCGATTACATGCCCGGGGTCCGCGCCGGCATCGTGTGGGACATGCCGCGCAGCCGGCTCGCCGTCGCACGCCAGTTCGGTCTGGCGGGGCTGCTGCGGAAGCGGAACTACGGCACTGCCCTGGTGCTGCCCCGGACCTGGAAGGCGGCCATCGCGCCGGCACTCGCCGGTATTCCTGAACGGATCGGCTTCGTCGGCGAGCTCCGGTTCGGCCTGCTCAACCGCTGGCGCTGGGGTGAGAAGAAGCTGCCCCGCTTCATCGACAAGAACGCCGCCCTCGCCCAGCCCGACGGCGCGCCCCTGCCCGCGGAATGGCCGGTACCGCAACTGCGCGTCCCGGCCGAGGAGATCGCCCGGTGGCGCGAGGCCAATGGTCTCGGTGCCGGCGCCGCGGTGGCACTCGCCCCGGGCTCGGTCGGCGTCTCCAAGCGCTGGACCTCTTATCCCGAAGCCGCCCGCCTGCTGGTCGAGCGCGGCCTCGAGGTCTGGGTGGTCGGCGGTCCCGCCGAAAAGGAGCTCGCCCAGGAGATCATCGCCGCCGGCGGCCCGGGCGTCCGCGATCTCACCGGCTCGGACTTGCGCAACGGCATCCTCGCCATGGCCGCCGCCGGCGTTGCCATCTCCAACGATTCCGGCCTGATGCACATCGCAGCCGCCCTGGGCACGCCGACCATGGGCATCTTCGGTCCCACCAGCCCCTATCTCTGGGCCCCGCTGAACGGCCTCGCCGCGACACTGGTGCAGGACAAGGAAAAGCTGTCCTGCCAGCCCTGCCAGAGCACGGTCTGCAAGGTGAACGACCACCGCTGCATGCGGAATATTGCGGCAAGCGAGGTGGTGGGGATTGCGGAGAGGGTGCTGGGGGAAGCGGGAAGCGGGTGACGAACTGAGGCGATCGTGGCTCGCGCCGATGATGACATCCTGCCACTGTTTTGCCCGACGAGTCAAAATTCGTTCGAAAAATCCGCAATGTCTCGAACTCTCCGCCAACTCCTTGATTTTGCTGACCCCGGCTACTGTGCATGGGGTTGTTTTCGCGGTTTTGTTTGCGACAGGCGAAAACGGCCTCAGAGCAGCGGCCGATAGACCGCGCCGATCCGCGCCGCCTCGGCATCGAGGCTGAACTTCTCGAGCACCCGCGCCCGCCCGCGCTCGCCCATCGCGGTCGCCGCAGCCACATCGCGCATCAGCGGCTCCAGCGCTGCCGCCAGTGCGTCGGCATCTCCCGTCGGGATCAGCACTCCGGTGACACCATCCTCGACGACGAGCTCGGCCGCGCCGGCGCGTGCGGCAACCAGCGCGCTGCCCGCCGCCATCGCCTCGATCAGCGTCAGACCGAAACCTTCGTTGCGCGAGGTGAAGGCGTAGATCGTCAGCCGCTGATACCAGCGCTGCACTGCTTCGATCGGCAGCTCGCCGGTGATGACGACGCGCGATTGCAGGTTTGCTGCTTCGATGCGCTTCTTCAGGTCGTTGGCAAAGGGCGTCTGCTCGGCCGTGATCTGCCCGACGATGACAGCAGTGAAATCCGGATAACGCGGCAGCAGACGGCACATCGCATCGACGAACAGATCGGTGCCCTTCTGCGCCCGCACGCGACCGAAGCAGCCGATGGCGTAGCGGCCCGGCAGCGCGGCTTCGGCGAAGGCAGCAGCGCGATCGGCGGGCGGCGCGTAGACGTCGGTGTCGACGCCGTGCGGGATCACCGTCGCCTTCACCTTCAGGAACGAGGCCGAGAGATCTGACGTTGCGATGATCGCGTCCATGCGCCGGATCAGCCAGCGCGTGATCCAGCTGTGATGCCGCTGCGCCGCCGAGGTGAACACGAGCTTGAGCGGCCAGCCGAGCGCGCGCAAGCCAACGCCCGCGATCATCTCGTTGTTGCGGCGCGCATGCCAGATCACAGGCCGCTTGCGGCGCCAGAGCTTGAGGAGATCTCCGATGCTCAGGCGCGCGATCCCCGCCGGCGCGTCCGAGCCGAACCAGGCGGCGCGGTACAGCTTTGCCAGCCGCGGCGCCACCATCCGGTTGGTCGCGGTGACCCCGGAATAGCGCCTGTGCAGATTTGGCACGATCAATTCGAGATCGCCGGGGACACCCGCCACGTCACACTCCATTTCGCAAAGTCCCTATACGCAACATTAAGCATAGTGACCAGTTCAGCTGTGCCGATACCCCCTCTTCACCACGCAAGCGCTAGCCTTGCGCGTTGATCGAAGACGGGTGAGATCATGACTGTGCTAGTCACCGGCGGCGCCGGCTATATTGGAAGTCATACGGTCCTGGCGCTGGCGGAAGCCGGCGAGGACGTCGTCGTGATCGACGATCTCTCCACCGGTTTCTCGGCCTACCTGCCCGAAGGCGTGCCGCTGTTCATCGGCGATGCCGGCGACGAGAACCTGCTCGAAGGCGTGATCGCCCAGCACGACATCGAGAGCATCATCCATTTCGCAGGCTCGGTCGTCGTGCCGGATTCGATGCGCGATCCGCTCGGCTATTACCGCAACAACTTCACCACTGCGCGCAACCTGCTCAACGTGGCGGTCAAGCGCGGCATCGGCCGCTTCATCTTTTCCTCGACCGCCGCGGTCTACGGCAATCCGGACCAGGTGCCGGTGCCCGAGCACGCGCCGACGCGGCCGCTATCGCCCTACGGCTCCTCGAAGCTGATGACCGAGATCATGCTGCACGACGTCGCAGCCGCCTACGGCATGCAATACGTGACCTTGCGTTACTTCAACGTCGCCGGCGCCGATCCCCAGGCGCGCATTGGGCTAGCCACCGTCGGCGCCACGCACCTGCTGAAGATCGCGGTGGAAGCCGCCACCGGCCAGCGCGCCAAGATTGACGTGTTCGGCACTGATTATCCGACCCCGGACGGCAGCTGCATCCGCGACTTCATCCACGTCACGGACCTGTCGCAGGCCCATCGCTCGGCACTCGCTTATCTGCGCAATGGCGGCGCCTCGTCCACGCTCAATTGCGGCTATGGCCGCGGCTATTCGGTGCTGGAGACCATCGACGCGGTGCGCCGGGTTTCGGGCCGCAGCTTCGCCGTGCAATACGCCCCGCGCCGGCCCGGCGACATCATGACCATGGTCGCCGACACCAGCCGCATCCGCAGCCTGCTCGACTGGCGGCCGCAATACGACGACCTCGAGACCATCGCAGCCCATGCGCTGGCCTGGGAGGACAAGTTGTTCCGCGAGCGCCACGGCGAGCTCCGCCACGCCGCCTCCGCCTAGAATCATCCCAAGCGCAAGCCCTTAATTGGGCTTGAAAAACCCGGCTTGAGCGGGCACAGAGGCCCATCGATCCCTGACGCGCGGGCAGGCTTTTGTCCTGCGCCGTCAATGGACACCGGATGGCCCAGTTTCCAAAGAAAATCACCGACGATCCCTACGCGGCAGCGGTCCTGATTCGCCGCCTGATCACGGAACAGGGAATCGTCTACTGGCGGCGCTACCTCGTGGCCTTCGCGCTGATGGCGCTGGCGGCCGGTGCGACCGCAGGCGCGACCTACGTGCTCGGCCAGGTCATCAACCAGGCCTATGTCGACAAGAACATCCCGGGCATCGCGATGTTTTCGGGGATCACGGTCGTTCTGCTCTTCATCAAAGGCGTGGCGACCTACGGCCACATGGTGATCCTGACCAAGATCAGCAACGCCATCCTCGCCACCAACCAGCGCCAGCTGTTCGCCAAGCTGATGCGCGAGAGCGTCGGCTTCTTTTCCGAGCGGCACTCCTCCGAATTCCTCGCGCGGCTGACCGCCGGCGCCAAGTCGATCACGGACGTGCTCAACATGCTGGTCAACGCCGTCGGGCGCGACCTCCTGATGCTGCTCGCCATGATCGGCGTGATGGTGTGGCAGGATCCGCTGATGTCGTTCATCGGCCTCGTCGCAGTCCCCCCGGCGATGCTGGTGCTGCGCAAGCTGGTCAAGCGCATCAAGGGCCTCGCCTTCAACCAGTTCACCGGCACCGCCGACATCATGGAGACGATGCAGGAATCGCTTCAGGGCATCCGCACCGTCAAGGCGTTCACGCTCGAAGAGACCATGCAGAGGCGCATCGACGAGAACATCGCGGTCGTCGAACGCAACGCCAACAAGATGGCCCGCGTCGCCAACCGCTCCAACCCGCTGATGGAGATGCTGGGCGGTTTCGCCGTCGCGGGCTGCCTGATGTATGGCGGCTATGCCGTGGTCGCGCTCAACGCCACGCCCGGCGCGTTCTTCTCCTTCATGACCGCGTTCCTGATGGCGACGGAGCCGGCGAAGCGGCTGGCGCGGCTCAACATCGATCTGAACAGTCAGCTGGTCGGAGCGCGCATGCTGCTCGAAGTCGTCGACAGCCCGGCAAGCGAACAGGCCGACGACGACAAGCCGGCGCTGAAGCTGACAGATGCCCGTATCGAGCTGCGCGATGTCAGTTTCTCCTATCGCTCGGGCGAGACGGTGCTCAACCGGATGAGCTTCGTCGCGGAGCCCGGCAAGGTGACTGCGCTGGTCGGCCCCTCCGGCGGCGGCAAGTCGACCGTGCTGGGCCTGCTCCTGCGCTTCTACGAGGTGACGCAGGGCGACATCGTGATCGACGGCCAGCCGATCTCGTCGGTCTCGCGCAAATCGCTGCGCGCCCAGACCGCCTATGTCGGCCAGGACGTCTATCTGTTCCGCGACACCATCCGCAACAACATCGCCTTCGGCAAGCCGGACGCCAGCGAGGACGAGATCGTCGAGGCGGCGAAGGCGGCCTGCGCGCACGACTTCATCACGGGCTTTCCGCTCGGCTACGACACGCCCGTCGGCGAGCACGGCACCCAGCTCTCGGGCGGACAGCGCCAGCGCATTGCGGTCGCGCGCGCGCTGCTCAAGAACGCGCCGATCATCCTCCTGGACGAAGCCACTGCCGCGCTCGATTCCGAATCCGAGCGGCAGGTGCAGGAGGCGATCGAGCATCTCTGCCAGAACCGCACCACCATCGTGATCGCGCACCGCCTGCACACCATCATGCACGCAGACAGCATCCTGGTGGTCGAAGGCGGCGAGATTGTCGAGCAGGGCCGCCATGACGAGCTGCTCCGTCGCGGCGGCCGCTATGCCTCGTTCTTCCGCCTGCAGCATCACGACGCCGGCGCTCTGGCGCCGATCAGCGCAACCGCATAGAGTTCGTTCCACCTCAAGAGCAGCGAGACCCGCATGAACGCCGCCCCCTACGTCATCCCGCTTCCGCCCCAGGCTTCGCTTCCCGTCGTCGGCGAGAGCGGCCGTTATCCGGTACGCCGCATCTGGTGCGTCGGCCGCAACTATCTCGAGCACATCCGCGAGATGGGCAATGACGAGCGCGCCCCGCCGTTCTTCTTCGCCAAGCATGCCGACATGCTGGTGCCCGACGGCGCCACCATTCCCTATCCGCCTCTGACCAAGGATCTGCATCACGAGGTCGAGCTGGTCGTCGCGATGAAGAGCGGTGGACTGAACATTCCCGCCGACAAGGCTCTGGACCACGTCTACGGCTACGCCGTCGGCATCGACCTCACCCGGCGCGATCTCCAGATCGCCTCGCGCAAGAAGGAGCGCCCGTGGGAGATCGGCAAGTCGTTCGACTATTCGGCGCCCTGCTCCGCGCTGCAGCCGGCCTCGAAGATCGGCCATCCCTCCAAGGGCAAGATCTGGCTGACGGTCAACGGCAAGGAAGCGCAGAAGGGCGACCTCACCGAGTTGATCTGGAACGTGCCCGAGATCATCTGGCAGCTCTCCCAGCAGGTGAAGCTCGCCGCCGGCGACATCATCATGACCGGCACGCCCGCCGGCGTGTCGCAGCTCCAGCCTGGCGACAAGCTCGAATGCGGCGTCGACGGCATCGGCACGCTGAAGGTCAGCATCGGCCAGCCGGAATAAGGCTCGCTGCAGCTCGAACTCAAAAGGCCCCGGAATGGGGCCTTTTGGATGTCGATCGTGCACGCGGTCGAGCTACCAGGCCTTTACCGGCCGATTGGCGTGGCTCGCCTGCGGCACACCCCGATTGAGCGACATGTGCGAATGCACGCACAGCCAGCCATCGCCGTTCCTCGAAAACACCATCGTCGCGCGGCCTGGGCGCGCGAACGTGCTGCCATCGGGATGATAGCCCGTGCTCGTCCACGGCGCGACGACGGTTGCCATCATACCGTCCGGTGATGCCAGAACGGAGGTCTGATCGAGGACGAAACGGAAGTCGGTCGTCTTCGGCCAGACATTGTCCCATTGGGTTTTGACCCATTGATCGAGGCCGGGGATGACGTCGCTATGGGTGCCGAAGGCGAGCACGTCCGGATCGAAGAGCGGCCGCGCCGAGGCGTAATCGACCTCTCGGACATAACCCGCGAAGGTGTCCAGCCATTCGCGGAAGAACTGCGTGATCTCAGTATTCGCGGTCGGCAAAGAGGCCATCACCTGCTCCACATTCGGCAACTCAATCACGGCGATCTTTGTTGCCATGGGCCGGACGATCCAGCAAGATTTGTGCTCCGGGATCACTCGATCGCGACAGGTGTCACGTCACAGCCGGGTTCGATGCTTCGACATCGGCCGGCTCCATTTGTGGGAGCCAGATTCATGAACCGCGTCCTTCTGCTTGCAGCCTCCCTCCTCCTCACCGGCAGCACAGCCGGCGCGCAGTCCAGTCAACCCTATGCCGGCCTTGAGAAGCGCCCCATCAAGGCGCTGTCACAGCAACAGATCGACGATCTCCGCGCCGGACGCGGTATGGGCCTGGCTCTCGCTGCGGAGCTCAATGGATATCCCGGTCCCAGCCACGTCCTCGAGCTCAGTGATCGTCTCGGCCTGACCGCCGATCAGCGCGCCGAGGTTCAACGGCTGTTCGATGCCATGAAACAGGAAGCCGTTCCGCTGGGTAACAAGCTCGTCGAGCAAGAGAGAGCGCTGGAAGACCTCTTCTCTTCCCGTAGGGTCACATCGGAAGCGCTCAAGACCAGCATCGGCGCCATTGCCGAAACTCAGGGGCAGCTCCGCGAGAGCCACCTCAAATATCATCTCTCAACCGCTGCCTTGCTCGATCAGAGCCAGATGCAGCGGTATGCAGATTTACGGGGCTATCAGCGTCCCGACGGCTCCGCAGGGCACAAGCACAAGCACCATCACTAGACAACACCGACCGACCAGACGATCGCGCCAGGGCGGATCGACATGAGGCAACGGCGGACCGAGCTTCGCTGATTCGCCCCGCGCATTTGCCTCAATTCAGTGCCGAATACACGATCAGGCCGAGGATCAGCGCCGTCAGCGAGTATTTGAGCGTGTAGTAGACGTTGCGGTTCCACTCCTTCACCTTGCGGCTGGCGAGGTGGATCTCGTAGAGCTTGCCGAACACCTTGTTGAGCACGCCGACGTGCTCACCGTCGACATTCTGGGTCGCCGACGCCTTGACGATGTGATGGCTGACCCAGCGGTTGATAGCGGACATGAAGCCGTATTTCATCGGGCGCTCGACGTCGCAGAACAGGATGATGCGGTTGACGTCGGTCGCATTCTCGGCACTGTGGATGAAGGTCTCGTCGAACATGAAGGCCTCGCCATCGCGCCAGACGCATTCGACGCCGTCGACGAGGATCCGGCACTTGTTCGAGTTCGGCGTGACCAGGCCGAGGTGATAGCGCAGAGAGCCGGCGAAGGGATCACGGTGAGCGCCGAGCTTGCCGCCTGGAGGCAGCATCGCGAACATCGCGCCATGCACGCTCGGGATCGACTTGAGCAGTTCCACCGTCTTCGGGCAAAGCGTGTTCGCCGACGGCAGGAAGTCGTCGTACCATTTCAGGTAGAACCGCTTCCAACCGCTCTTGAAGAACGAGTAGAAGCCCCAATCGTTGTTCTTCGCCGCCGCGCGGATAAAACCTTCATCGAACAGGCGCACGGCTTCGTCGCGGATGGTCTCCCAGTTCTCGCTAAGGGGCTTCAGCTCCGGAAACTGATCGACCGAGATCACCGGCTTGTTCGGCACCGCCGAGCCCGCATACATCAGCACATTGTAAGGGGCGAGATAGGTCGAGTGATCGCCGAGCTGGCGCGCGAAGCGCAGCCGCTGCTTGCCGCGGAAGTGGACGTAAATCGTCGAAGCCGCAAGCACGTACAAAATGACGAGCTGCGGCGCAAAGAGCTGTTTCAACATTTCCCCAATCCCCAACTGACCCAGCCGGGGTGTCGTGTAGCTCGACCCGGCCCGAGCGACAAGATATTCGCCGGTGGGTTGCAATCACGCTGGGGAGAGCAAGGGTTGAAACTGGGGTCAAGACCGGCCGAAACGAGCCGAATCAGGCCCGCGACAGCGCCTGCAGGCCCTTGAAGGTCAGGCGTTTGGGGTCGGTGACGCCGGCGAGGTAGAGGCGGCGGATGAAGGCGATGACGGCATCGCGGTCGCAATCGGTCAGCGCGACGACGGCGTCGACCGCTATTCTCTGGGCTTCCATTGGGCTCACCTCGGCCTTGCGAGTAACCCCGGCCGAGACAGGGTAGGACTCATCCGTTAAATCGGCGTTAACCGTTCAGGAACCATCGCCGATTCAGCCGCCCCGCCGTATACGCGAAAACGCGCATTGCGGAGGCATGAAGCGGCTCAACGCGCCTTGGTGCTCTGCTTCAGCAGCGCAAACTGCTTCTTCAGCCGGGGCACGGCGAAGTCGGTGAAGGCGCGCACCTTGGGCACCGAAAGCCGGCCCTGCGGGCAGATCAGATGCGCCGGCATCTCCGGATCCTCGTCGTCCGCCAGCACGATCTCGAGCTCGCGGCGCGCGACCTGCTCGGCCACTTGGTACGAATACATCCGCGCCACGCCGCGCCCGGCCACAGTGGAGGCCACTGCCGCATAGGTGCTATTGACGACGAGCCGCGGGGTGAACTGCACGGTGCGCGGCGCCGATGAGCCCGGTTGCGGCGCAAAGGTCCAGGAATTGGGCAGATGCGCCATCGCGACGATCTGGTGTTTGGCGAGATCGCCCGGCTCGGTGATCCGCGGATGTTGTTTCAGGTAGCGGGGAGCTGCCACCACGACGCGGCTGATCCCGCCGACCCGCATCGCCACCATCGCCGAATCCGCCAGCGGACCGATGCGAAGCGCGATATCGACGCCTTCCTCGATCAGATTGACCGCACGGTCGAACAGCAGGAGTTTTGCCGATACGGCCGGATAGGCGTCGAGAAACGCGTCGAGGATCGGCCGCAGTACCATCTCGCCGGAGACCACCGGAGCGGTGATCGTGAGCAGACCACGCGGAGCCGTGCGCGGTCCGGCCGCGATGTCCTCGGCCTCCTCCAGATCGGTGAGCACGCGGCGGCAGATCGCGACATAACGCTCGCCTTCCTCGCTCAGCTTGATCGAGCGTGTCGTCCGGTGCAGCAGCTCGGCGCCGACCCGCTGCTCCAGAAAGGCGATGGCGCGGCTCACCGCAGCCGGCGATCGGCCGAGCTTGCGTCCTGCGGCAGCCAAGCTGCCCTCGTCCACCGCAAGGACAAACACCTTCATCGCGTCCAGACGATCCATGCGCTCGCCGCAGCCCCTGAGATTTCGGCTGAAAGCTAGGCGTTTGCGCCGGCTGCGACAACCTCCGCAAGGATCGATCCGGCATTCGTTCGCGTCGCGAAAGAGTGTCTGCCGGGCAGCGGATATTCGCAAGCAAGCCG